>Ga0334885_1000153_pt1 | contig 125620 bp, 115 predicted proteins | sample GraSluR1_MG_8_FD_207233 | JGI IMG/M metagenome (GOLD analysis project Ga0334885, IMG submission 207233) | Sludge microbial communities from methane-producing bioreactor in Wageningen University, Netherlands - Granular Sludge_31_05-R1 | ecosystem: Engineered > Bioreactor > Anaerobic >...
TTAAATATTATGAAATTCATGAATGCCGCTAATTGGGGTTCCACTGTTCAAAACGCAGGCTCACTTCAATCTGTGCATCGCTGTTTTCCGGGGCATTGTCCCCGATGGCTATTTCCAGCAACCCTTTGATACTGTTATAGTTACCACTGGCAGTGCCGGGCTCAATTATCTTGTTGTCAAAGGAATTGCTGATTTTCAGGTAATCGGGCACTTTACCGGCAGATACGTTAAAGGTTACCGGCAGGCTGCCTCTGTTTTCGACACTGTACTCAAGGGTGTAAACATCATTGGGGTGAGCGTTTTCAATTGAAATACCGAGAGAATGATCATCAACACGTTTGACCCTAAATGAAGGTTTCAGTTCTCTATGGTGGGCATTACTGTTTTTTTCTGCTTCGTGATCTATTACCAGGTGAAACATGGTTTCGGAAATCTGCCCGGGAGCTTCATTTTGTTCCCCTGAGCTTTTCCTGGGGGCTTTCTGGGAGGTTGACAGGTGCTGACCAAAAACGGTTGAAATATGACCCGTACCAATTTCAGCCCGGTCAATAGTAACAGACCCCTGAAACACCGCCATACTCAAACCCATTAAAATGAAAAAGCCGGTAAGGGCAAACCAGATCATCCAGCCTTTCAGGGCATAGTTTTTACTCAATTTCCAAATGGTAATTTTTATTCATCCCCTTAATGTTTTTACATTCAAAGATATCTGAAGTGATTACAGTGCTTTTAATCCTGATTCTTTACCGCGCTGCAACTATATGTTAGTTCCGGAATCAAACAATTTTCCTGGTCATCATCATTAAACTGCCAGCTGCGAAAACAGTAATTCGCCGCTGGAACACTTATCATCTCCATTGCTTCTTTAAGTAGAAGGGTCAGTTCCAGGCAGCTGCGAAAACTGCGTTTCTGACCGGTTTCCAGCCAGTGTACCTGGCCCTGCCAGGTAGCCCCTTCACGGAACATGAATTGCACGAAAAATGATGATTCGTTTTTTGAATACATTTTTTACTCCCATTAACTACTGTTCTGAAAACAAGATTATATATTTGTTTTGAAATTATTAGTATTTTACGATTATATTAACACCGGCCTCTTACAACTGACTTACAGGTTAATTACAACCAGCAAACAAAAAACTTTTATTTCGTAAACACGGCGCATTTAATGTAATACAAATTTAGCTTTATAGGGCAAAGCCGGAGTGAAGTGAGAATAATGTAGCTTAGTGGCAATTATAAAAAGGTATATGATCCCGGGGTATAGAAAGATAAATACAGGGTTTTGACAACCAGGCAGAATGAAGTTAATATAACCAATAGGATATGTTACAATTATTGATAATATGGTCTGATTAAAGAAAAAGTATGGAGGTAGAAAAGTGCAATTATCAACAAAAGTACGTTATGCTGCCAGGGCAATGATTGAGCTGGCCTCCCGGTACAGGCAAGAGCCAATTCAGTTAAATGATATTGCCTGCGAACAGGAGATTTCGGTTAAGTACCTGGAGCAGATCATGGCCCCGTTAAGGGCTAAAGGTTTTGTGAGGACGCAGAAGGGAAGCCGCGGTGGCTACCACCTTGCCGTTGATCCCAAGGGGATTTCTCTTCTGGATATTGTTGAAGCAGTAGAAGGGACTATTGCCCCGGTATCGTGTGTTAAACAAGATTTCCACTGTGACAGACTGAATAAATGCATAACGCGATCGGTATGGACACGGGTAAGCGATGCTATCAGAAAAGAACTGCAGGCAATGACCCTGGCTGAGCTTGCCGAAGAACAGAAGAAACTATAGTTTTTTATTTTTTAGTTTGTGATTAGAAGCACCCGCAAGGGTGTTTCTTAGTTTTCTTTTACATGAACTGCATATTTATGGCTTTCGAGAAGTTTTACAGCCTGCTGCTGCTGTTCTCTGCTGCGAAAACCGAGACGGATACTGCCCCCGGACAACTCACGCACATGAAGGATTTCGATGGCGTCGATATTTATTCCGGCCTCTCCAAGTAAGCCGGTCAGTTTGCCGATCACGCCCGGTGTATCGCGGACCAAAACAATAATATCAAATATTTCGGGTAATATGCCGCGCCCGCGGTGGGGCACCGAGCTGCGGTAATCACGGGCCTGCAGCAGGTATTCTTCAATAGCATCGGCATTTGGCTCGGTCAGGTATTCTTCCAGGGCTTCGAGGTTTGCTTTAAAACTCTTTATTGCAGATAACAGCGCCCAGCGGTTACTGAGGCAGATATCGCGCCAGACAGCGGGGTTACCAAGAGATACTCGGGTGGTATCCCTGAAACCGGCCGCAGCCAGGGTGCGGATCATTTCGCTGTCACCGGCCGAAGCGACGCTGCGCACCAGGGTGGCTGCCGTTATGTGCGGCAGGTGACTGACCAGGGCTACAAGACGATCGTGGGATAAAGGATCGAGAACCAGCGGTTGAGCACCGGCTTTCTCCAGCAGCGTTGAAAGCTCTTCCAGCTGCTGCGGCGGGGTACCAGGCCCGGGGGTAAGCACATAGATAGCATTTTCAAGCAGACCCGGGTCAGCGCCCGGCATACCGCTTTCTTCTGAACCGGCCATGGGATGCCCGCCGATGTAGTAGACCGAGGGTGGTAAAAGCTGTTCAACAGCCGCCATAATGGAGCCCTTGGTGCTGCCCACATCGGTCAGCAGAGCCCCCTGTTTTACCCCGGGAAGGATTTCCCGAAGCAGCTCGATTGTGCTGAGCACTGGCACAGCAAGTATAACCAGATCGGCATCCTTTACAGCCTGCACGGCTGTTTCTGCCGGGTGGTCCGCCGCCCCTCTTTTCACGGCTTCTAAGCAGGCTGCCGGATCGCGGTCGTAGCAAGTTATAATGCCTGCTAAACCTTTTTCTTTTAAAGCCAGGCCGATACTGCCCCCGATTAAACCTGTGCCGATCAGGGCAACCCTGTTAAATATAGCGCTGCTGTCAGATGAGCCTGCCAACACTTAAAGCAACTCCTTTGAGATCGCTAATCAAATTATTAAACTGTTCCGGGGTTAATGACTGCGGCCCATCAGAAAGAGCTTCCGGTGGATTCGGGTGAACCTCGATCATCAACCCGTCTGCCCCTGCGGCGAGCGCAGCCTTGCTCATAGCCGGAACCAGGTTGGCAATACCGGTACCGTGACTTGGATCGACAATTACCGGCAGGTGGCTGAGCTGTTTTACCAGGGGCACTGCACTCAGGTCGAGTGTGTTACGGGTATAAGGTTCGAAAGTGCGGATTCCTCTTTCGCAGAGGATTACATCATAATTACCCCCGGAGAGAATGTACTCGGCAGCCATCAACCATTCTTCGATGGTGGCCGAAAGACCGCGTTTCAGCAAAACCGGCTTGCGAATTTTACCCAGTTCCCTGAGCAGGAAGTAGTTTTGCATATTACGGGCACCAACCTGAATAATATCGGCACATTCTACTACTTGATCAACGGTGAACTGATCCATCACTTCGGTTACAATCAACAAGCCCGTTTTAGCCCTTACATCATCGAGGTAGCGCAGCCCCTGTTTTTCCAGGCCCTGAAAGCTGTAGGGCGAGGTTCGGGGTTTAAAAGCCCCGGCCCGTAAAACAGCGGCGCCAGCCGACTTCACCGCTTCGGCGGCCTGCATAAGCTGCTCTTCGTTCTCAACTGCACAGGGGCCGGCCATCACTACCAGGTCGGCCCCGCCGATAGTTATATTACCAACATTTATCACCGTATTATCGGAATGGAATTCCCGTCCGGCCAGTTTATAGGGGCGGGTGATAAAAACCACTTTTTCAACTTCGGGCATCGCTTCCATGGTTTGGGCTACTTCTTCACGGCGCTGCCCGATCACCCCGATCACCGTGCGGTTTTCGCCGGTTGAAAGGTGAACGCCGTATCCCATTGATTTTAGTTTATCGGTTATCCGGGTTACCTCTTTTTCTCCGGCACCGGGATTCATTACAACAATCATCCAGGGTTTCCTCCTTAAGCTAAACGATCCGGCGAGTGCGGCCGGCGTTATGCAAAGTTATTCTGCTAACACTAAAGTGCAGAAAAGGGTTTGCGGGGCAAAAAGCAGCCGTGCCCTTTACTGCCGGTATAGCGGCCGTCATCAAAAATAAGCTTGCCGCGTGAAAAGACTTTGAGCGGCACTCCCTTGCCTTTGAAACCCTCGTAGGGGTTATAATCTACGTTTTGGAACTGTTTTTCGGCACTGATTGTGAAATCGGCATCGGGATCAAAAACTACCAGGTCGGCATCACTGCCAATAGCCAGCGCCCCTTTGCGGGGATAAAGGCCGAACAGCTTGGCCGGAGCGGTGCTTACCAGGTCAACAAATTTGTTTACGCTGATCCGGTTTTCCATTACACCACCGGCGAAGAGCAGCTGAACGCGGGTTTCTACTCCCGGGGCCCCGTTCGGGATCTTGGAAAAATCATCGCGGCCCAGTTCTTTCTGGCCTTTCATGTTAAAGGAACAGTGGTCGGATGCGACAACCTGGAGATTGCCGGAATCAAGACCGTTCCATAAATATTCTTCGTTACCCGGTTCGCGGAGGGGCGGAGACATTACATACTTTGCCCCGTTGAAACCAGGTTCGTTATATCTTTCGATATCAAGAAAAAGATACTGGGGACAAGTTTCTGCATAGATGGGTAATCCCTGCAAGCGGGCTTCGGCCAGGCGACCGAGGGCTGTTGCATCGCTAAGGTGAACAATATAGGCAGGCGACCCGCTTAAAGCAGCCAGGGTGATATAGCGATTCACTGCTTCTTCTTCGGCCTGGGGCGGACGGCTCAGGGCATGGTGAAGAGGTGTTGTTTCTCCCCTGGCCAGCATTTCCCTGGTCAGCAGGTCGATAATATCACCGTTTTCGGCATGAACCAGGACCAGACCGCCTGCGGCTCCGGCCTGCCTGAGAACCGTAAGCAGGGTGCTGTCGTCTACCTGAAAAACACCCTTGTAAGCCATAAAAACCTTGTAGGAAGGGTAACCTCTGCCGATCAGTTCGGGAATTTCTGCCATAACGGCATCGTTCAAATCGGTAACGGCCACATGAAACCCGTAATCAACAGCACATTTTCCGTCGGCCTTTTCATGCCAGTTTTGAAGCGCTTCGGCCAGGGAATGGCCGGGGGTTTGCAGGGCATAGTCAATAATAGTGGTAGTACCGCCGGCAGCGGCGGCAATGGTGCCAGTGGTGAAATCATCGGCAGTTACCGTCCCGCCGAAGGGCATGTCGAGATGGGTATGCACATCAATGGCCCCCGGAAAAATTAGCTTTCCCGAGGCATCAATAACATTTTCACCTTCCCGCTTGTCTGTACTTCCGATAGCTACAATTTTTTCGTCTTCGATAACGACATCAGCCTGGTAAATGTCGGAGGCGGTTACCACAGTTCCGTTCTTAATAATGGTTTTCATCTTAATCCTCCCTGGTTTATTATTCCGGCTAATCGTGTTCGGTAAAAAAGCCGGATTTGCCCCCTTTTCCAGGACAGGCACAACCCGGCTGATTGCTTATTTAATTAGCAGTTCGGCAATCTGGATCGAGTTTGTAGCCGCTCCCTTGCGTATATTGTCCGCAACAACCCAGAGGTTTAGACCGTTCGCCACGGAGTAATCGGGGCGGATACGGCCTACAAATACTGCATCATCGTCGGCGGCATCGAGCGGCATAGGGTAAACCAGTTGGTCTGGATCATCAAGCACTACTATACCGGGAGCTTCGGAAAGAATTTTACGCGCCTGGTCGGCGCTCAGAGGCTTTTCCAGCTCCACGTTAACCGCTAAGGAATGACCGGTTACCACCGGCAGCCTGACCGTGGTGGTGGTGACAGGAAGGTCGGGAAGAGCCATGATTTTCCTGGTTTCGTTGATCATTTTCATTTCTTCCTTGCTGTAGCCGTCCTCGACAAATACATCTATCTGGGGCACACAGTTAAAAGCCAGTTGGTAATTGCGCCGTGCTCCCTTGTGGGGAACTCTTTCTGCCGGAACCGGTTCCCCGGCCAGGTAAGCACGGGTTTGCTCGAACAGTTCATCGACAGCTTCTTTACCTGCTCCCGAGACAGCCTGGTAGGTGGCGGCAACAACCCGTTTGATGCCGGCAGCTTTCTGCAGAGGCTGCAAAGCAACAACCATCTGGATAGTTGAACAGTTCGGGTTGGATATTATGCCCTTATGTTTAAAGGCTTCACCGGGGTTGACCTCGGGCACCACCAGGGGCATCCCCTCATCCATGCGGAAGGCATTACTGTTATCGATTACCACGGTGCCGCGTTTAACCGCTTCGGGGGCAAACTGCTTGCTGATATCGCCACCGGCGCTGAAAAAGGCATAATCAACACCTGTAAAAGAATCGGGAACCAGTTCTTCCACGGTATATGTTTTTCCGCCTGCTTCAATTTGGCTGTTTGCCGAACGATGGGAAGCAAGAAGTTTAAGTTCATTGATTGGAAAGCTGCGTTCCAGTAATACCTCAATCATTTTGCGGCCAACCATCCCGGTTGCCCCGACTACCGCTACGTTGTATTTTTTCGTCATCTGATTCCCTCCTGTATAAAATATTATTATGGCATTTATTTATAAAAAACTTTTTATTCTTCATCCTCACACCGGTCGATTGTTACAGGTTCATCTTTCAGCAGGGCAGTAATCACCGGCTTATAGTCGGGATTATCTTTAACCCGCCTGTCCCAGATTCTGGCACAGAGAAAAACAATCAGCATCAGCAGCAGGCCTGCTCCCACGGCCGGCAGTTCCTGACTGCCCTGCAGCCCCAAAAAGGGTGTAACTACAGTAAGCCAGAGAACAATTCCGGCTACCAGAGCCAGGGCTGGAACAAGGTATAGAATGAAAGATATAAACAGAACCTGACGGTCATCCGATTCCAGCAACACACGCTGCCCTTCCCCGGCCTGGATGGGATTGAGGGCTTCCACGATTATTTCTCTTTTATTCGAGCCGCTCAGTAAACCACAGCGACCGCAGCTTTCACATACCAGGTGACGCTGCAGGTTTACCAGGGCTGTTTCGCCTCTTGTTTCGGTTACCAGACCGTACTGTTCCACTGTTAACAACCTCCCCGTAAGTTAAATAGATATTAGCACAATAGCGGGTTGGTAACAAGTGCTGAAAGGCTCGGGAGCGCTGTTACAGAACAAACCGGGGAACGGTTTGACGATCAAAAAAGCGGGGCAGTTTAATCCTGCCCCGCCTGCAGTCTGGTTTTGAAATTATCAGGCAAAAGCCTCGGGTATTTCTTTTAATACGGCGTAACTGAATACCGGGCCATCCTTGCATACATACATGCCCCCGGCATTACAGCGTCCGCATTTGCCGATGCCGCATTTCATGCGGTTTTCCAGGGTTGTATAAATTTGCTCATCCTCGAAACCAAGTTTTTTCAGGTTTTCGAGAACAAACCTGATCATGATCGGTGGCCCGCAGGTAATTACGATGGTATTATCCGGAGAAGGGTTTAGATCAAGAAGCATCTGGGGAACAAAACCGACATTGTGGCCCCAGTCCTCTTCTTCCACATCGATGGTAAGATGACAGGAGAGGTCATCGCAACTGCTCATTTCTTCAAATTCGCCTTTGAAACAGAGGTCACCCGATGTGCGGGCTCCGTAGATCATGGTCAGCCCGGCATACTGGTCCCGGTTGGCCCTGACATATTCCACAATTGGACGAAGCGGGGCCTGGCCGACTCCACCACCAACAGTGAGGATTTTTTTACCGCGCCACTCTTCAACTGGAAAACTGTTGCCGTAAGGACCGCGGATCATCATCGTATCACCGGCTTCAAGCTGATGTAGAGCTTGCGTTACCTTGCCCATTCGCATCACTGAAAAGCGCAGGAAGTCTCCTTCTGTCGGTGAACTGGAGATGGAGATCATGCTTTCTCCTACCCCCAGCACACCAATCATGGCACACTGGCCCGGTTTGTGACTCCAGTTTTCACGAACAGCGGGATCATCGAAAACAACCTTAAATGTTTTAATACAACGATCGCCGCCGGTTTCATACCAGGTTTCCTCAACAGTAGCCGTATAGGGGATATAAGGGTTAGTTTCAGACATCACAACGCCTCCTTTACCTGCCTGAGAATTTCAACTATGTCGATATTGACAGGGCAGAGGTTAATACAGCGACCGCAGCCGACACAGGCTATTACATCGAACTTTTCAACGTAATAGTTATACTTGTGGTTAATGCGGTTCCTGGTTCGCTCGCGCCTGGTAGGCCGGGGGTTATGCCCCGAAGTATGAAGGGTGTATTCTTCAAACATGCACGAGTCCCACATCCGGCAGCGCCTGGCCTCGAAGCCTTCTGTTTCATCCTGGATATCGAAGCAGTGGCAGGTCGGGCAGAGGTAGGTACAGGTTCCGCAACCCAGGCAGGAAGCAGATACTTTCTGCCAGAGCGGGTCTTCCCAGAGAGAGGGCAGCCCCTGCGCTATATTTTCAGGATCAACCGTGCGCTTGATTTTTGCCTCCGCTTCGTTAACAGCATCTGTTTTCAATTTTAACGAGGCATCATCTGCTTCTTCAAGAAGCTCTTTTACTGAGTCAACCAGATCTTCGCCCTTGGGAGTTACAACTTCAAGCAGGTATTTATCTCCCAGATCAACCATCAGCAGGTCGAGCCCTTCAGTGGAAGCAGGTCCGCCACCAACCGAAGTGCAGAAACAGTTTAAGCCCGGATCATTACAGGCAAGCCCAACCAAGGTTACCAGCTCGCGCCTTTTTAGATAGTAAGGATCGTCTACATCCCAGCGGAATAATTTTTCCACGATGGAACCCGCCCTGGCATCGCAGGGTCGAAGACCGAGAATAATTGCTTCCTCTTCCAGCTGCGGGGTTTCCATTTCCACGTCGCCCAGCTGAAAACGATACATGGTTTCGGTCTGGGGGAAAAGGATGCTTTTTGGCGGCACCCTGGTGTTACGATAAGACAGCTGCGGTGTTTCACCCTCTGCTACCGGGGTAAAACGAAGCGCTTCGCCTTCACCGCCCGGCGCCCATATGGTTTTTCCGGTCAGTTTTCCGATAAAATCAGACCATTTTTCCTTATTTAACAGCATCGCTGACATATCACCCACCTCTACAGGATAAAGTCATCGGGATCATCAGGCTTAAAGCTGGCCTGGAACGGTTCGGCATCGGGATCTACTCCCGGCTCAAAACCATATTTTTCCCGAACTTCCCTGGCCATTTTCCTGTTCAGTTTGCCCAGGGGTATATTCGCCGGGCAAACCCGCTCGCATTCGCCGCATTCAATACAGCGACCGGCCAGGTGGAAGGCCCGGGCAATGTTAAAAGCTGTGTTCTCGGAAAAGTTGACCGCACGATTTACCCAGGTAGGATTAAGACGGTCGAGAATGCAGTCCTGGCAGTAGCAGAGTGGACAAACATTCCGGCAGCTGTAACAACGCACACAGTGGGAGAACTGATCTTCCCAGTAATCCCAGCGTTCTTCCATACTTTTATTTTCAATTTCCTCAACACCGCTATCCTCTTCCGCTTCCCACACTTCAACATTGTCACCGATCATAATATCGCTGACCACGGGATTGGGGTAGCGGCAGAAACGGCATTTTTCGGAAATCACTTCTTCACGCGGCAGCTCAACAGTTTCACCGTTGTTAAGAAGAATAAAGTTCTCGCCATTCCATTTTACCTCGGCCGGAGTTTCGCTTTCCGGATATTTTTCAGCAAGCCTGGCGGTATCTATAACCCCCGGACAGGGACAGCCGATAATTAAAACCTGATCGCGCTTTACCCCGTGTTCAACAATCAGCTGGGCAACAGCGCGACTGTCACACCCCTTTACAAGGAGAGCAACCTTTCTTTTATCTTCTTCCTGTCCACGCGGAAGCGGTCTTTTTTCAACCAGGGTCAGGTACGTAGCCAGGTTGGCAGTGCAGAGGGGCGAAAAGAGCAGCTCTGCAGCGCCTGTGGCATCTTCGACAAAAACCGGGGCAACCCTGTACCCGTAAGAACCTTTTTTCCAGCCGATCAGGTACTTAACATCTTCACGGGCCACAACTTCTGCCGCAGTTTTGCGTAATTGTTCCAGATCCATTTTCTATTACCCCTCCTACCAGTCAATCTGCCGGCGCCTGAATCCTTCAAAGGGTCCGGCTTCGCGTGCGTCTTCTACAGTTTTTTCAACTACTTCCTTCCACTTGTGCCCCTCGGAAGCAGAAACCCAGCTCATGTGAAACCTGCGCGGGTCGACTCCAACATATTCCATCAGGTCTTTAAGCATGCCCAGGCGGCGTCTGGCATAAAAATTACCTTCCATATAATGGCAGTCGCCGGGATGACAACCGGAAACAAGAACCCCGTCGGCACCCTGCTGGAGAGCATTCATCACATAAAGGGGATTAACCCTGCCTGAACACATAACCCGGATCACCTGGATATTAGCCGGATAATGAACCCGGCTGGTGCCGGCCAGGTCTGCTCCGGCATAAGAACACCAGTTACAGAGAAATGCTACAATGTTCGGTTCATAGTTCGCGCTCATTTTAATACCCCCAGTGCAGCGATCTGCGGCAGAATCTGCCGGTCACGGAATGACTTGGGCTGGATTGAATCAGAAAGGCACCCAGCCGAACATGAGCCGCAGCCCTTGCAGAGCGCTTCGTTAACCCTGGCCACTTCAACCTCGTGACCAAAACGGTTCACGGTAACCAACTCAATGGCTGAGTAAGGGCAGATGTTAACACAGAATCCACAACCCCTGCAGGTTGCTTCATCAACAACTGCTACCTGGGCGCTGATCATTACCTTGCCCCTGGCCAGGGGAATCATTGCCGATGAAGCGGCCCCCTTGGCCTGGGCTACCGTATCGGGGATATCCTTTGGCCCCTGGCAGCAGCCGGCAAGGAAGACCCCTTCTGTTGCCGTATCAACCGGGCGCAGCTTGGGATGCGCTTCAAGGAAGAACCTGTCGGGAGACTGCGACAGGCGCAGCAGGTCCATAATCTCCCGCATATCAGAACGCGGTTCCAGGCCAACGCCGAGAACAACCAGGTCGACCTCATCTTCAAGGGGGGTTGCTGTCAGGGTATCCTCAGCTTTAACCACCAGCTTGTTGCCCCGTTTGAATATTTCCGATGGGTTGCCCCTGATATAACGGACATTTTCACGGCGGACCCGGTCATAAAACTCTTCAAAGCCCTTACCAAAAGCCCTAACGTCCATGTAATAAATGCGAATGTTGGCATCGGGTATCTTATCCCTGATCAGGTGGGCCTGCTTGGCTGTATACATACAGCAAACACGCGAGCAGTATTCGTTACCCACACTGGCATCACGGGAACCGACACACTTGATGAAAGCCACTTCCTTTGGCTCAATTTCTTCTTCGCCGTTAAATATTTTAACTTTGCCGCCGGTCGGACCCGAGGCGGAAACGAGCCTTTCCATTTCCATCCCGGTGATAACGTTCGGATAATCGTTGTAACCATATTCCGGCTTGCGCGATGCATCGAAGGTATCAAACCCGGTTGCAACAATAATCGCCCCGACCCTGAATTCGACAATTTCATCTTTTTGTTCAAAGTTGATTGCCTCAGCCTGGCAAACTTCCTGGCACTTGGGGCCTTTACCACACTTGCCCTTGCTCAGGTAAAGGCAATTATCAGGGTCAATAGTGTACTTGGCCGGAACAGCCTGCGGAAAAGGCAGGTATATGGCAGACCGTTTACCCATACCCTGGTCGAACTCACTCGGAAAGCGATCTTTTACCCGGCAGGCGGCAGCACAGTCACCGCAACCGGTACACTTGTCAAAATCCACATAGCGGGCCTTCTTCCGTACTTTAACATCAAAGTTGCCGATGTAACCGCCGACCTCCTCAACTTCCGAGTAGCTCATCAGCTCAATGTTGGGGTGGCCGGCGCAGTCGACCATTTTAGGGGTTAAAATACAGGCCGAGCAGTCGAGGGTGGGAAAGGTTTTATCCAGCTGGGCCATGCGCCCCCCTACCGAAGGAGTTTTTTCAACCAGGTATACTTTAAAACCGGCGTCGGCAATATCAAGAGCAGCCTGGATACCGGCAATACCGGCGCCAATCACCAGGGCTGCCGGCTCGGCATCTACCTCTTTTGATTCAAGCGCTTCGAGCAGCCTGACTTTGGCAACTGCAGCAGCTACCAGCTTCTTGGATTTTGCAGTGGCCTCTTCCATATCCTCATGCACCCAGGAACACTGTTCTCTGATATTTGCCATCTCAAGATAATAGGGGTTCAGCCCCGCCTCCTGGATCGCTTTCCTGAAGGTCGGTTCATGCATCCGGGGTGAACAGGAGGCCACAATAACCCGGTTAAGCCCGTGTTCACTGATATCTTTCTTGATCAGGGCCTGGCCGGGATCGGAACACATATATGAATAGGTACGCGCCACTTCAACATTAGGTAGTTTCTGCGCGTATTCAGCAACCGTTTCCACATCAACCGTAGCGGAAATATTAACCCCGCAGTGGCAGACATAGACACCTACTTTCGGTTTTTCCGTCATCTGCTTTTTCATCCTCCCGCGAAGATTGCCTCTGCTTCGGTTTGTTAACCTTTCAGTTCTTTCAGTTTTTCAGTCAGCCTGGGCACAATCTTGAACATGTCATCAACAATGGCGTAATCGGCCACGGAAAAAATAGGGGCTTCGGGGTCTTTGTTTATAGCCACCACGGTTTTTGCCCCTTTCATGCCGGCCACATGCTGAAATGCACCGGATATGCCCATGGCGATATAGAGTTTCGGCTTAACCGCCTTGCCTGAAGTGCCAACCTGGCGGTCATGCGGTATCCACCCGGCATCGGTGGCCGCTCTGGAACCGGCAATATCGGCTTTGATAGCCTTGGCCAGTTCTTCAATAACGGGCAGGTTTTTATCTTCTTTCAGACCACGCCCGACCGAAACTAGAATGTCGGACTGGGTAATATCCACATCACCTACTTCGGCTTCAATATATTCAACAAAGTTGCGGTAGGTTATATCTTCCTTCAAGGGTGAGTCAAGTTTTTCCACACTGCCTTCGGCCGCTGCATCGGGAGGTTCAACCACTCCTTCGCGCAGGGTAACCAGGTAGGTATCGGCCGGTTTAAAGGCCAGGGTGGCGTTCACCTTGCCCGAGTAAAGCTGACGGGTTGCTTTTAATGTATTATCCTTGTATTCAAGGGCAATAGCTTCGGCAACCAGGGGCAGGCCCTTTTCAACAGCCAGGGCAGGCATGAAATCAACTCCCTGGGCAGTTTGACCGGTCATCACCAGGGCCGGTTTAAGATCATCGATCAGCGCCGAAAGCACTTTCTGATACTTATCGGCATTAAAGTTTTCAAACAGGGGGTCATCAATTACCAGGACCTTGCTGCCATAAGCAGCCAACTTTTTAGCCATTTCATCAACTCCACTGCCGATTAGGAGCACGGTTACCTCCCCACCCATATCAGCAGCAAGCGCAGGCGCAACGGCCATCATTTCGAAGGATACATCTCTTAAAGCTCCCTGACGGTGTTCTGCCAGTACTAAAATATCACCCATTATACGAGCCCTCCCTTGACCAGGATTGAAGCCAGTTTATCAGCTTTCTCCTCGGCTTCACCTTCGATAAATTCAGCAGAGGATTCAACCTCCGGAATGTAGAGCTGCTCCAGTACTACCATAGAGGCATCCGGCCCAACCGCTGCCGGATCAAGACCAAGATCATCAAGGCTGACTACTTTCAGCTCTTTCTTCTGAGCGGCGCGAATACCGCGAATGGGTGCATAGCGCGGCTCGTTAATTCCGGTCTGGATAGTCAGGACAGCCGGCAGTTCAAGTTCTACCACTTCGAGCAGGCCGCCTTCCAGTTCACGGTGCGCTTTTACCTTGCCGTCCAAAACTTCCACTTTTTTAACCATCGATGCGTGGTTAACTCCAAGCTCTTCTGCAAGGGCAACACCGGTTGACATGTGGCCGTCATCCCCGGCCATGCAGCCGGTAAGTACCAGGTCAAATTCCTGGCCTTTAATCGCCCCGGCGAGAACTTTAGCCACCATGAGGGGATCGTGCGCGGCTATGCGGTCATCTTCAACACGAATGGCCTGGTCACAGCCCTTGGCCATGGCCATACGGATCATCACGTCAGACTGTTTCGGTCCGATAGAGAGAACGGTAATATCTCCCTCCCCGGCCTCCTTGATTAAAACCGATTCTTCCACGGCATAGTTATCGGCGTCATTAATATCGAAGGAAAAACGGCTGCTGTCAACCGAAACGCCGTCGGGATTAACCTTTACTTCTGCCTCGGAAGTATCGGGTACATATTTGATACAGACAAACATTTTCATAGTTCATGCCACCTCCTGCCAGATTAAAAACAAGCAAAGCTATACTTCAGCAAATTCACCAAGCAGTTCAGTGATCTCAGCTACCCGCATTTCTTCCTCGTAGCCAAGACCTTTCATTGCATCTTCCAGGGTTAAAACGCAGAAGGGGCAAGCCACAGCCACAATATCTGCTTCAAGAGCCCTGGCATCCTTAATCCGCGTTTCGGCAAGACGTTCTTTTTTCGATTCCGACTCAACCCACATCTTTCCCCCGCCCCCTTCGCAGCAAAGACTGCGCTCGCGGCAGCGGTCAAATTCGACCAGCTCAACGCCGGGAATACTTCTCAGCAGATCCCGGGGTTCTTCATAGATATTACCCTGTTTGCCCAGGTAACAGGGATCGTGATATACAATCCTCTTGTTCAGATCACCTTTCCAGGTAATCTTACCATCCCTTAACAGTTCATCAAACAGCTGGGTATAGTGTATTACTTCTGCCTTCAGGTCGGGATACTTTTCTTTGTAGGTGGTAAAGCAGTGGGGAGAGAGACAAACTATGCGTTTGGCTGAATACTCATTTAAAAGCTCCGTGTTATCTTCCACGAGCATTTCAAAAAGCCCCTCTTCGCCAAGGGTAAACACTTCGCTGCCGCAGCAGGTTTCGCTGTCGTCCAGGAAGGCATAATCAACCCCGGCTTTGTTCAGCAGCGCAACGGCATTCCGGGCTATTATCCGCACCCTGGGATCGTAAGCTATGGTGCAGCAGACAAAGATAAGGTTTTCCACCGGCACACCGGGTTCGGCCACTTTAACATCAAGGCCTTCCATCCAATCGCTCCTGGCCGCGCGTGATTTTTCCCAGGGGTTGCCCTCAAGAAGAACAGACTGCAAAGCGTCGCGCACGGTAGGCTCCACCTTACCGCTTTCAATAATCATCGTGCGCAGGCCGAGCAGCACCTCGAGCGGTTTCAAACCCTTGGGGCAGCGAACCGCACAGGTGTGACAGGCAGTGCAGTCCCAGATTTCGGCCAGCCTGGCCAGTTCTTCAAGTTTCTCCTCGTAATAGGCGTCGTAAACAAAACGCCGCACGTTCAGGTCAGCCCGTACAGTAACCGGGCACCCACCTGTACAGCGGCCGCATTGGATACAACCCAGCAGGTCATATTTTTCAGTGAATGTCTGGCTTTCGGTACTCATTAGCATACCCCGCATCATTAAATAATTGTTTGACGCTTTTTACCCGCCAGGAATCGATTCCTGCCGGTTGAGACAGGCATTCTGCATTTCTCTACGTTTCAGCACCTCCCGCTCGTCAGGTTAAAGGTGAATATTGCGACAAATACAATAAAAGCAGACTATATTGGAGGATTTCGACGGTTCCATCAATATATCCTGCTTTTATTTTTAAATTCTTAAATATTTTACATAAACAACTATTGACCACATTAAGCGTATTATCCAGTGCTGCCTGTTGCCCGGTGCAGAGGACAAAGCTGAGTTTACATCTCTTCCCGCTCAAGTGGTAAAATATACTCAGCTGATAATAATTTTCCCCGGTTGATCACTTTTTATAACTGTGCCTATGACTGATCCGCCACATTTTTCCAGGAGCAGATCCATTAAAAGACCACATCTCTTTTCAGGGATGGCAATAAGCAGACCGCCTGATGTCTGGGGATCGGCCAGGATAATCTGGGCATCATCTTTCAGCTCTGCCGCCCCTTCCCACTGCAGGTTCGGACGCATGTATTCCAGGTTGCGGTAAGCTCCTGCCGGAATCATTCCGCTGTTTGCCATCTCCAGGACAGAGGGGTAGAGGGGAACCTTGCTGTAATCAATTTCTGCTCCCATACTGCTCGAAACCAGCATTTCGTAAAGGTGACCGAAAAGGCTGAAACCGGTAATATCGGTACAGGCTGAAGCTCCCGCTTTCAACATGGCCTCAGCAGCGTCAGCATTGAGCCTGGCCATACCCTCTATAACCTCATGGGCATCTTCTTCAGTAATCAAGCCGCCCTTAATGGCAGTTGTAATTATACCGGTACCGATCGGCTTGGTTAAAACCAGCAGATCTCCGGGGCGGGCTCCGCTCCCGGTAACCATGTTCTCAATTTCAACCAGGCCGGTAACGGAAAGGCCGTACTTTGGTTCCTGGTCTTCAATACTGTGGCCACCGGTAATAACTGCGCCTGCCTCCCTTACCTTGTCATAGCCGCCTTTCAATATCGACTGCAGCACTTCAAGGGGCTGACATGACGAGGGGAAGGCAACAATGTTGAGGGCAGTCAGCGGTTTGGCTCCCATGGCATAAATATCACTGAGCGAATTGGCTGCTGCAATTCTACCGAATGTATATGGATCATCGACAACGGGAGTGAAAAAATCGACAGACTGGACCAGGGCATGGGTTGCCGATATGCGGTAGACCCCTGCATCGGAAAAATGCTGGTCCCGGTTTAAAAAGTCGGGATGATCAAAAGACGGTAATCCGCGCAGTACCTGCGCGAGGGCTTCAGGCCCTATTTTGGCTGCTCAGCCGGCGCTGGTTGTCAGCGCGGTAAGGCGTATCTCTTCACGGCTCACTTAAATCACCTGCTTTCAGAAGCAATAATTGCTAACCTTTAACATATTTTATATGTTAGCATATTGGTGATTGAATCAGCTACCCCGGCCTGGCCGGAACCCGGTAATCTTCAACCCGGCGGGTCAACTTAACCCGGTCGAAATGTTCGAGCAAAGCCTGGGCGTACTTGCGCGTGCTGCCGGTCAGGTCCCTGAATTCAGCCAGGGTTAATTTGTCATTTCCTTCAAAATGTTTTCGCAGCAGGTCAAGAGCCTGATCATATGCTTTCCGGTAAAAAAACAGATCTTCACTGACTTTTACCAGCAGGCCTTTGTCATGGAGGTAATTAAAAAGTTCTTCTCTGCGCGGCAGTGGTCCCCCGGCTTTTTCCAGGGCATCTTTAGCCGAAGGAGGCTGCAAGCCTTCACCGGCATAAATTTTTTCCAGGACGCCAAGTATTTTCTGATCACCCGGTGAAGGTTGTGGAACGAAACCTCCACGACAGACCAGGTCATCCTGCTGTTCAATTTTTTTACCTTCCTGCAACAATTCAAGCAGGGCATCATACTCGCGCTGGCTGAATGCAGCAGGAAGAAAACCGCGGAGCCGGGCCCGTGATATTCCCCGGGAAAGAGGTTTCTGATCATGGTAAGTATCTAGCTCCTGCAGCAGCAGCTTTTCATACTGGTCAAGGTTCTTTTTCAGGATGTATGAAGATCCGATTTTTACTACCGGGCCGCTTTTTATCAAATCATCAATAACCGATTCAACTGTCGCAGAATCAAGCCTGGTTTCCCGGGTCAATTTTGCCGAATCGGCTATAACCAGCTCTTCCAATTTACGACGCAGAAAAACAGTATCGCCGCCGGCTGCCGGCGCCTGTTTAAGTTCGGTGAGCCTCTCAATCACCTCTTGGCGAAAACGGCGGTGCCGCTGCGGATAGGGGTCGAGAATTTTACCGCCGCCGATAGTGGTCATTGGTGAGTAGGAACGGATAACAAATGGATCGCCCCGTTCGGCAACAAGCGGCCTGTCGAGCCGGCACTGCACCACGGCACCTTCGCCCGGGGCCAGTTCGTTCCGGTCCAGCAGAAGCAGCCTAGCCACACTGCGGGCAGTACCGAGGAAGAAGTGAACGGGATCAAGGTTCTTCAACCTTCGAGGCGCCCCGTCAAGCAGCTCCACCCAGGCATCAACCAGGTCAGTCTGCCTGTAGTAACCGGGGGTGCTGATTACACTGCCGCGCAGCACTTCATCCTTCTCCAGCCCGGAAAGGTTAAGAGCCACGCGTGATCCGGCCAGGGCTTTCTCCACGTTCATATCGTGAACCTGGATATTGCGTACCCGCGCTTCCAGCCCGGGAGGAACAACGGAGACAGTATCTCCTACCGATACAGAACCCTGAATCAAGGTACCGGTAATCACCGTACCGAAACCGGCTATAATAAAAGAACGGTCCACAGGTAAACGCAGGGGTCCGGAAGAGTTACGGGTTTCCAGGTCGGAGGTCATATCATCGATCAAGAGCTTCAGCTCATCAATCCCTTCCCCTTTCAGGGCAGAAACAGCAACGATTGGCGCTTCCCTGAGAAAGGTACCCTGCAGCTCCTCCCTGATTTCTTCAGCGACAAGCTCACGCCATTCTTCCTCGACCAGGTCAATCTTGGTAATAACGGCTATTCCTTTGCTGACCCCGAGAATGCCCAGTATATCGAGATGTTCACGGGTCTGGGGCATTACTCCTTCTGTAGCATCGACCACCAGCATAACCAGGTCCATGCCGGCCGCCCCGGCCAGCATATTATGAATAAAGCGCTCGTGCCCGGGGACGTCCACTATCCCAGCCAGGCGTCCACCCGGCAGGCGGAAAGGGGCAAAACCGAGATCGATAGATATACCGCGTTCTTTTTCTTCCTGCAGACGGTCGGTATCGACACCGGTCAGCGCCCTGATCAGCACCGTTTTTCCATGATCAACATGACCGGCTGTTCCTATAATTAGCTGCTCCACTTTTGATACCTCCCAGTATTCCGAATCACGATTATTTAGAGATTTAAGGCTTTTTGAAGAGCTTCGACCAGTGCATCTTCCTGTTCTTCGAATATTGTGCGTGGATCAAATAACAGGCTGTCCTGCTGCAGGCGCAGGATAACGGGGGGGGTGCCCCGACGGAGTCTTTCCGCCAGCTGATCGGGGGTGATTTGTCCACGGTTCAGCCTGACCGCAACCAGCGCTGTCGGCAGCTCGGCATTGGGCATCGCTCCCCCTCCCACCCTTGATATACCGGGTATTATGCTTACATTTCCGGTTCCAAAGATATTGCCAATCCGCTGCGCCAGTTTTTCAGCCCGCTGCTGCAGGTATTTTAGATTGGCAGTGAGCATCCGCCAGACCGGAATCTCCCGCAGCGCTGTTTCTTCTTCATAATAAAGACGCAGGGTTGCTTCGAGGGCGGCAACAGTAAATTTATCAACCCTGACAACCCGGGCCATCTGGTTGGCCTTAATTTTTCCAACAAGCTCTTTACGACCGACCACTATACCAGCCTGCGGGCCACCCAGCATTTTATCGCCACTAAAAGTAACCAGGTCGGCCCCGGCTTCAATACTGTCCTGAACCCTGGGTTCGGCAGGGAGTCCGTATTTAGAAGTTTCAATTAAAACACCACTACCCAGGTCTTCGATCATGATCAATCCGCGGTCGTGAGCCAGTTCGGCCAGTTCAGCTGCATTTACCGCAGCTGTAAAACCAACCATCTGGTAATTACTGGTGTGGACTTTAAGCAAGGCGGCGCTTCGATCATTGATAACTTTTTCATAATCTCGCCGGTAGGTTTTATTGGTTGTCCCCACTTCGATCATCCGGGCCCCGCTGGAAGCCATAATTTCTGGAATGCGGAATGAGCCGCCGATTTCAACCAGTTCTCCGCGGGATACTATCACTTCAAGACCGGAGGTTAATGTGTTTAATACAAGGAATACAGCGGCTGCATTATTATTAAAAACAGCGGCCGCTTCGGCCCCGGTAAGATCGCAGATGATCTCTTCCAGGTGATCCTGCCTTGAACCGCGTTTTCCCGTGTCAAGGTTAAGTTCAAGGTTATTGAAGTTGGCGGCCAGGTCTGCCAGGGCGTCAACCGCGGCAGGGGCCAGGGGCGAACGCCCCAGGTTTGTATGAATAACCACGCCGCTGGCATTAATTACCGGTCCGATGTTGGGACGAGCTTTCTTAAAGGCCAGGGCAACTGCTTCCGAGGCAAGCCCGGACGTGGAAATGTTCAAGCCGGTCAGCAGCTGCTGATCAGCCCGGTTGGCGTTAATAAGCTTGCGGTAGCTGTCTATTGTCTCCTGCACCGCCTGCAGCACTATACGCCGGGGCAGGTCCTGCATAGTTTCGGCAACTGCAGGCTCGTTCAACAGGCGGTCGACAGCAGGCAATTCGCGCAGCATAATTTGGTAATCAGCCACTGGCATCACTCACTTTATTCCGGTTTAGTTTCCGGGAATCTTTTTCATTATAACAATTTATAAAGAATCCCGGCAAATATGTTTCAATCAACTACGCTTTACTTAACACTCGAAAAGGTAAACATTCGGGATATTTTTCAATACTTCGCCTTTAAAGCTGGATAACCTGCCGTTCTGCAGCGAGCCGGGCTGAAGGATAAAACTTAACTGCCTCGGCCAGGGAAAGGCCCGGGTCGCGCTCAGGATAGAGGTGGGTCAGGATCAGCTGCCTTACTCCGGCTGCAGAAGCAATTTGAGCAGCGCCGGCAGCGCTGAGATGGTTGGGCAAGCCTTTTTGAAGATCTGATTCAAGGTAATTGGCTTCGCAAAGAAAGATGTCAGCTTCTGCGGCAAAATCGGCCAGGGCACTGAAATATTCGGTATCACCGGAATAAACCAGGGTGGCAGATGTTGTTTCCAGGCGTACGGCCAGCGAAGGAACAGCATGAATGCCCCGGAGGAAAGTGATTTTAAATGGCCCTTCCTCTAAAACCGTTTCATTGCCAACACTTTTTACATTATAAGCGTTCTTGTAGGGAAGGCGGTCAAACTCCGACCGGGGTTCCCCGGGAGCGTACAGGGGCAGGGGCGCCTGGCGCAAGCCACTGTTGAACGCCATCTCCAGCCCGTAGCGCATAATCATGATATCGGAAATATGGTCGGCATGAAGATGGGAAAGCACAACAGCATGAAGATCGAGATAAGAGACATGTTCGAGCAAACGACTCATCACCCCGTTGCCGCAGTCAAGCAGCAGGTTATAGCCATCCTCGCTGACCAGGTAACCGGAACAGGCACCGCCGGCAGGCGGGTAGGGGCCGTAACAGCCGAGCAGGGCAAGCTGCATGGTAATCACCTCCGCCCCTATTATACATAATTTCAGCTATATAAAAAAACCGGGTAATAATTACCCGGCTTTTTTTACTCGAGAAAATAATCGACTATTGATTCAGTTCATTCCTGAACCGGATCAACAGATGCAAAGACGTTCCAACCAAAGCCAGCAGGAGAAATGCCGACAACAGGCTGTTATCTCCCCCGGTTTGGGGTAAAGCCCTGCGGTATGAGACAGGATACGGATGGCGCCAGGGTTGAATGTAACCCGGGTGAGTTAATAATGTTACCCCGGTATTGTGACCATGAGGTATACCAATCATGTCAGGAACATTACCGGTATCGGGAAGATACCAGACATAAACCGGGTCGCTGTTATCCTGCCACCAGAGCAGCGGATATGCGCCTCCCTGTCCGGTAATTAACCATCCGGCACTGTTAAAGGTATCGTAAACCTGCAGTTCAGCCGTGGTTTTGCGCTGGTCTGCTGCGGGGTCGGTTGCCGGGTCGTACACACCAGAGTTCCAGAGCGGCCAGTATTCGCTATAGACAAGATCATAAGTCTGGCTGTCGTAGAAGCTGTTGGTGGTGGTGCCTTCATCTAAACCGACCAGGCCTCCGACATCCTCGACCAGTGACGAACTGGTCCAGGACAGTTCAATCGAACCGGCAGCATAGCTATTTTCGATGCTACCGCCGGAAGCAGCCGGATTATCATAGTTATTACCGACCAGGCCGCCGATTTCGTAAAACCATACTTCACTGTCCGTATCAGCGTCACAGGTAATTGCACCCGAGGTATAACTATCAAGGACATAACCTGTATTGTAGCCGACCAGGCCGCCAATCCAATAGAAGTCAACCCAGGTGTCAGAATTACCACCCATGATGTAAATGTATAAATCTGCAGTTGAGAATGACTCTTCAATTAAGCCTTCATTATCTCCGGCCAGGCCACCGATTGCGATAACTTCAAATGCTTCATCACCTGGAAGGTCATCAATGGTGATTATGATTTCACCTGCTGCATAACAGCGCGAATTTTCACCACTGCTAAGGTTATGACCGGTCAGGCCGCCGATGCCGTAAAACATAATATCTACCGGGTTTGAAGAACCACCAAGGTAGAAATTAAGCAGCATATCGGCATAAGAATCGGTTATCTTGCCTTCACTGTAGCCAACCAGGCCGCCAAGAGCATATGCTTCAAAGTAACCATCGTCGAGATTTGCGTCGATCCGTATTTCACCATTGGCAAAGCTGGTAGTTATTTCGGCCAGGGATTCGCTAATGCCAACCAGGCCTCCAATTGAATATACTCCCTTATAATCCAAACCTCCATCACTGAAGCTGATGAAGATATCGATTCCGTTAGCGCTGCTGCCGCTGACAGTGCCGCCATTCATTGAACCGAGCAGCCCTCCAATGTTAAAAAAGTTCAGAGAATCTGCTTCAGGGCTATCAACAGCAAAAGATATCAAGCCGCTGACATCACAGTCGATAATGTGGCTGTTAACGCTGTGTCCGCTAAGACCGCCGACTGCCCAGTCGGTTGAAGCGTAGTCAAAGCTGTCTATGTCGATGATAAAATCGACCAATTCCAGGTTGACCAGCCAGGCATTGTTGAGATAACCAAAGAGACCGAAGCCACTGGTGTAGGTGCTATCAATGTTCATGGTGTTAATCTGCATGTTGCTGATGGTATAGCCGTTTCCGTGCAAACTACCGCTGAAGGGGGTGTTTGCAGTTGGGCCCAACGGTTCCCAGTCGTCACTGTAAGTAACGGAATCGGCAAGGTCTATGTCTGCAGTGAGTACATAGTGCCCGTTGAGATCATCCCTGACATTGTCAAAGGATTCAGCGTTGCCCACACCTTCGCCGACAATAACCACAGGGTCGGTATAACCGGAAGCCATGTGGTTGGTGTTGCTGCCGGAATCGGCCGCGCTGTTGTCGGTCCAGGCTGCGGTTTCGAACTGGTAAACACCGAGCTCAGTCGGAGCGGTTGCGATAAAGCTAACCGCCACCGATTCACCGTAAAGCAGGTAGTTGCTTTGATTAAGAGCACGCAGGTAGAGATATACACTGCCGTTCTCTTCCAGGCGGGCCTGCCACTGCTTACCTTCTTCAGTGGTTACTCCATCCGTGCTCCACTCTGTGCTGAAGCCGGAAACAGTAAACTGATCCGGTATTTCTACCCGCGCTGAGCCAAGTTCCTGTTTACCCACTTCGGTAAAAGTTACGGTAAATTCACCTGTTTCCCCACCCTGCAAACCGGTGTAATCGGTATCGTCACCGCCTGATACTACAGCGCTGGGTGTGATTGTGGCCTTATAGGAGTTGCCTCCGCTTGCCTCTTCCTGTTGATCAGCCTGATCAGGCTGATCTTGAATTTCTTCCGGAGTTTGCATATCAGGATCTTCTTCAGCAGGGCTGCCGGATACATTTTCCTGATCACTGCTGTCACTTGCTTCCGGCCCAGGGTAGTCTTCCGTTGCAGGCGAGTTAGCGGCTGGTAAAGCTTCTCCACCGCTCAGTCCGTCATCTGCCGCCGGTTTGCTGTCAGTGTCAACAGACGGGGATTGATCAAAATAGCCATCACTGCCGCTGTCCTGGCTGGACAGGGAGTTATCAATTGGAGTAGAACCCGTGCTGTACTCTGAAGCGCCGGATGTAGAATCAGGGGAACCGTAATCAGCAGTGCCTGGAGAAACATCGCCTTCCACGGCAGGGCTATCAACAGGTGTTCCGCTGTCGGAATCGGCATAAACTGAAGCAGGAAAGAAAAGCAGGGCTATGCAGATTAATATTGCAGTTATAGTTGTGGTTTTGGGGCTTTCAAAACCTTTAGTTGTCATCGTCTTCACCTCCTCTTCTGAACATTAGGATGCCCGAAGAGGTGAAGCCGGTTATTCACTAATCCAGCCGTCCCAGGGGCCGGACCCGGTTTTACTACTTCACTTCTTTAGATTCATCTACTCTGTTTGGATAACAAAACCGGTTTCACTACTCCACCCCATTGTTATTGCTGAAAACTACAGCAGGAACAAGAGAGGTGAAGCCGGTTTCGCCGGCAGCAGGCAGTATGCCTGAAAAGCAAAATCATTTTAGCCACCGGTAGAGCAACCGTACATACAGGATGCTCTTAAATCATGATACCACATCCTTACATATATGTCTATCAAATAACATATAATGTTTGTTAGCAGAAGGATAACGGGTTTATTAAGTGAATATAGATTTAGAATGTTTATTGTCACGAGAAATCCGCCTGCAGGCAGGCTTGAAACTTAACATTTAAATATTAGTTGATAACGCTGCCCTACAGTAAAACTGCCGCCGCTTTCAGGGTGGGGATAGGAAAGGAGCCGATCAGCTTGGCCAGGGAAGGTTACAGGGAGTGCCCGGTTTGCGGAAACGAAGTGAAGCTTAAAGCAGTATTCTGTACCAGCTGCAAATCGCTGCTCAAGGATAATGTGGCAAAACAACCAGCGGGAACCGTAAGTAAATCTGCATCTTCAATTCCCGTTATCAGTCATTCAACCTATAAAAAAAGCAGCAGGTCGGGAATCCTTAAACAGAGTAAAACGGTTGAGATTAACCTGGATGATCTATATGCTTTAATCCAGAAAATATACAGACGCGCTTCTGCTCCTGAAACGGGTGAAGAGGTTGCAGATGAACACCCGGAGAAAGATAAAATGGAAGCAATAATCCGCTCTTTTGCCGACGAATATGCCGAACGTGTGGCTGGAAATGTGAGTAAAAGCGCATCGGAAAGAGATTACCTGATCGAGGAAAAGCGGCTGGAAGTATGGATGGAAAAAAGAAACTGGCATAAACTTAACGATTCGTCCAAAACCCTGCTTGTATCGGCGGGGCTGATGTACAATAACCTGCTTTCCCTTTCGGGTAAGCCCGATTTCAGCGGAGTTTGTCTGCTGGCGATCAGGGCACTGGAAGAAGAGGTTTACCGCAGGTTCTATATTAACTATATCGCTTTCTTAGAGAAACTGTACCCCGGGGAAAAGAATAAGAAATACTGGCCCACACCCCTGTTAAACAGGTACGATCATAAGAAAAGCACTAAAAAATACTCGTTGATCGGTGCCACTTATGTGATGTGCCATGCTTATTCTAATAGTAACAGTGCCCGGCAGAACGAAACCAATATGGCCAGGTTGGTGGAATATGCCGAAGACAAACTTTTTGCCGCTGAAACTGATACAAAAACTATTAAAAAAATAATTCCAGCCATGGCTGAGAAAATCGATATAGTTTGCAGAGACTATCGTAACCCCTACTCGGTCAACTACCGGGGCGACAAGGTTAAGGCACAGGAAAGCCTCGATTTTCTAGTAAAAGTTGAAACTGTTTTGAAGGAAATGCTCGACTCATTTATTGCTTAAGCCTACCCTGATCTCATTGATTAGTCCTGCTTTAAGATCATGATCGAGAGCTTCTTTAATTTCACCCTTTGAACTAAAGTAAAATATTTGCCAGCCGTCACTGCAGATATCGTGGAGCATTTGCAACATTGTTCTAAGCCGTTCGGGATCGGCCTTGATAAAGGGGTCATCGAGGATAAAAAAGCCTTTTTCCCCTTCAAGCAGCCTACCACCGAGGGCCAGGCGGATTGAAAAATAAAGCTGATCGTAAGCCCCGCCCGACAGTGCGTCGGCATCATAAGAAGTACCGTTGGAGTCAACCACCCGGAGCGGAAGATCACCACCCTGGAAATGAACTGCCCGGTAACGGCCACCGGTTGCTTTCTCAAAATAGCTGCTAACCGGACTGTCCGGCCCAAACAGTTCGGAAACTTTCTCTTCTTCCTCCATCTCCATCTCTTCCAGCAGGGAAAGAGTGTGCCTGGCGGCAGCAACATTCAGTTCCTGGTTTTCAATCCAGCGCTTAAGTTTTTCGACAGTCTTTTCCAGGTCTGCCATGGTCTGACAGGGCAGATGCCCTTCACCTTCGTACTGCATAATCTGATTGTAGTTATTCTCAATATCGTGCAGTTCCCTGCGGTATTCATCCTGTTTTGTTCTCAGTTGTTCCCCATGCTGTTCAAGCTCTGTAAGTTTATCCCGAATCTGATCCACTGCAGAACGATCATAACTCAGGCCCGGAGCAGCATCCTGATAAGGGGCATATTTTTCAACTTTTTCTTCCCAGACAGAGTAATCCGGATCACCCTGTATTGCCCTGTCCCCCGTTGAAGCGAAGTGACTCTGCAGAAGGCTCTGCAGGGTTTTAATCTCGCTGGCAAGGCTCTCTTTCCGCTCAAGCAGTTCTGCAAAAGCATCAAGATTTTCCACTGCAGTTGTTTTTTTAACAGCAGTAATTTTATCATTTTCCTGAATTGCCCGCTTACGATTTTGGTCAAGTGCTTCATTGATCCGCAAATTCTCACGTTCAAGCCAGTCCACTTCTTTTTCAGCCTCTTTATACTGTTGCGCAGTGCGGGAATAATCCCGGTCGAGCATTGCCAGGGAGGAGCGAACAGCTTCGGTACTATCGGCCGGCAGGCCGAGGTTAGCTGCTTTAAGCCGGATCTCTTCAGCCAGTGCCCCCTGCTTTGAACGCCCGAGCTGCTGCAGAAAAAGATATACCCCCCCGCCGCCGGTGAGCAGGACTGAAAAAACCAGGATTACGAACAACCACCACGAAGGGCTGAAAATGGTTCCGGCCAGGGACAAGAAAAGCAGCGCAACCGATACTATTAGCGCGGGAGTAAAAAACTGCCCTCCCGAGAGAGCTTCCTTCTTTTTCAGCTGGATTCGGGCTGTATCGTATTGAGTAATCAGCGGCTTTATTCTTTCTTCCGCTGTTTCTTTTTCCTGCTCCAGTCTCTTCAGCCTGACGGAAAGGTCTTTCATATTGCCGCGTGAGAGATGGAGATCCTGCTGAACTGCTTCCAACTGTTCTTCCAGCTTAACTCTTTCGTCTTTATAATGGCCAAGAGCTGATTCGGCCTTCTGCCAGGCCTGGTAATCTTCTTTACTGTATGCAGCATGCTCAGCCGCTTCTGACCGGACTTTTGCGAGGTCATCAAGAATTTTACGTCCCCTGCGGTAAAGGTCCCGCCTGTATGCTGCACGGTACAACTCGAGCTGTTCATTTAAAACAGCCCCGTCGTGAGTAAGGCGGGCCAGGTTTTCTTCAAGGGTGCTGAACCCTTCCTGCCCCAGGCGGCGCTGTAGCAATTCGGCCATTTCCAGCAACTCTTCAGCCCCGGCCAGACGTTCTTTAAATTTAAACGGCTCGGTATTCTGGAGGGCTTTTTTAGGGGTTAACCGCCCCATTTCCTGGATTTTTGTAACGATACTCCTGATTTCCCCGGTGCGCATTCCTGTCAGACGGGCAGTCATGTCCCGGTAAAAATCACTTTCCCGGTTGATTGAAAGGTCGCTGTCCCGGATAACAAATATTCTGCTGAACTCACGGGCGTTCAGATCATATAGATCGCTTAAAGTACCTTCTTCCGGTAATTTTCGTTCTTTTCCGTTTTCAATAACCAGGTAACCATCGGGGTTTTCAGCAACCCGTTTTGCCTCCCGGAAGCAGTTCAGGGCCTCCTTGTCAAAAAGCAGCCTGAGCAGGGCATCAATAGTCATCGTTTTACCGTCTTCGTTCGGTCCATAAACCAGGTTAAAACGACCAGGGCGAATCCGCCCGCTGTCGGGGAGAGGGCCGTAACGCCTGATTGAAAACTCTTTCAGGAACATGTTTTCACCTCCCTGAAGGCTTCAATAACCATCTCCAGCGCTCTTTCCCTTTCCGCGGGAGAGAGATCGGCTCCCTTAAGTCTTTCAGCCAGTTTCCTGTAGAGGTCGTCTTCCATTACCAGGCGAACGTCGTAATATTTTTCAACCGGTTCGCCGGCAAGACGCTCGCCAACAACCTGGCGAATGCCGGCGTGTATGTTCTCTTCTGTAAGGCCCAGGGATTCTCCGTCAAAAAGACCGCTTACTGTAACCAGTGCCTTTGCTGCAGGATGTAACATGCTAACTTTTTCTTCGAGCAAAGCCAACGGATCAGTGGCACTATGCGGATCAAGCTCTATATTCAGTTCTTCGTAATGATAACTGTTGAGGAGAAGTTCAACCGGCTCTTTTTCCGCTTCCAGCATGTTCACCGCCCTGCGCCCTGTTTCCCTCCTGGTTACGGCAACCGGAGATCCAGAATAGATAAAACTCCCCCCACCGGACAAAGGCCAGCGCGCATAACGTGAATGAAAGTGGCCGGCTAATACATAGCGCAGGGGAAGCTGACCGAAAGAAGAAAGAGTAAGGGGCATGTAGCGCTGATCACCTTCTTCGCCCATATCATCGCGGGAAAAAAAGGCATCGAGCAGTTCCCCGTGATACAAGAGTATATTCTGCTTAGCAGCATTCATTTTTGAAGCAAGGGTAAGTAATCGCCCTTCCAGCTTTTCCCTGCTTAGCACTTCGTGAGGCAGGCCCCAGATCTGCAAACCATTAAAGCTGAGGGGTTTAGAACTATCAGTTATTACTGAAACCTTATCCCCAAAATGCAGCCCTTCCCGGTACGCCCTGTGATCATGGTTTCCGGGTAGTATTACGGTATTAAAAACAGCGCCGCTTAAAAGATCGCGGAGCCCGGCCCGCATTTTTTCAGCATCTGTACTGCTGTCAAAAAGATCCCCGCAAATCAGCAGTAAATCAACCTTCCTGGTTGTAGCCAGCCCGATAATCTCTTTCATGGCCTGCCAGCGTTCAGGTTTTTTTTCATTCAGGTGCAGATCAGCGGTATGGATTATTTTCATTAACTAACCTCCCCTGCTGGAACCGCAAGATAATTCAAGGATGCCCCGTGCTGAAGCTCATACTCTATGCCATTAATCCTGTAGCTGTTGCTATCGCCGGGAGCTGCAATATATACAACAGTTTCCGGGGAAGCATTATTTTCAAGGGTCAGCCTGATTTCAGATGAATCTGCCTCTAGCTGTAATACCTGGGCACCAGGAAACAGGTGTCCCGATGCCCCGAGCAGGTATACTCCTTGATCGCCCTCGATTTGGCGCAGGCAAATACTCTGATACGGTTCAAGTTCCAGGCTGCTGCATTCCAGGTCAGGAAAGGTTGCCTTACTAAACCAGCGGCCGCCGGGCAGACGGACCTTGCGCGGCTCGCCTGATAGATTTGCATAAGCGGTGTAATAATTGCCGGTAGCGGTAAATTCAAATTGGTGCAGCCCGCGGTAACTGTCATAACCATATATCTCTGCCTCGTGCAGGGGGTAAGCTTCTCTCAGCAAGGCCTGCTGCTCCGAAGTCAGCTCGCTGTAACGGTCGGAAAAAAAGAGTAAACCGCCGAGCAGGTTGTTTATAAAAAAAAGAGTGAAGCGCTGGTTTGCAGTAAGATGATTTTGATTAACGCCCTTTAAACCATCACGCAGCATGAAAACATCGGGATCATTGCGGAACATGCGGCGGTCAAGCTGCCGGCGGCCGATTGTGCTGACCAGTGAGTTTTCTGTGGATACTCTCTCCGGGTATTTAATCAATCGCAGGTAATCCTGCCAGTAGGGAGCTACATCAGCGCCGATACGGCAGAAATCGAAATGGCCGAAGGCAGGACCGAGCGGCACTCCGCAGCCCAAAGTTTCGGCTCCTTCTGTCAGCTTTTTGAGCAGATCAATCGCTTCGCACATTAAGGCTCCCCTGGTTTTTCCAGCTCGTGGTGCCAGGACTGCCGCGTAGAGAAAGTCCAGCTTGAGAAAGTTGTAGCCCCAGTGATTAATAACCTGGTCAAATACCGATGCCAGGTAATTGCGGACGCCGGGGTGATCGAGATCGAGTGCATAAAAGTAACCTTCCCAGCCTGGATTAAAACCGGCTTTGAGCGGTTTGCCCTTAACATCACGCAGAATCCATTCGGGGTGCTCTTTAAACAGCTGCGATGACGGTACGGCAATAAATGGCGCCAGCCATAAGCCGGGTTTTAAACCGGAAGATCTGATCTTCTCACTTATACTATCCATTCCGGAAGTAAATTTTTCGTTTGGAGCAAGCCAATCCCCGATTGCCTGCTGCCATCCATCGTCGATTTGGAAATAGTCCAGGGGTAATCGGGAGGCGGACAACTCAGCGATATTACTGCAAATTGTTTCTTCGTCAATGGCCGTGTAGTAATTGTACCAGCTGCACCAGCCTGATTTTTTTGATGCTGTTTCCTGCCCGGCGCTGGTTAATCCAGTGTATTCGTTGATCAGCGAATCAAGCCGGCCGAATCCATAGTAAAGATTCATTATTTCCAGATCACTGCTTAACCCGGCTCCCCGGCAATCCTTTGCCACAATAAGCCGGTCTTTCGCATAATCATAGTCAATCACGGTATAACCGTTTCTTTCAGTAACTGAGCCAATAAAAAAAATTGTATCGTCGGGAAAACGAAACCAGGAGTAGGTCCAGGAATGGAAACGCTCTTTGCCTCCGGGGCGCCTGTAGATCCTTCTATCTCCAAAAGGAGCAAGAAGTAAATTGAAGAGCGGTACGAGGCGCGGCATAGATTCTCCGGGCCCGAGCTCTTCACTACGACTCCAGCTCTGAAAACCGTTAGTTAAAGTTTTAGTTCCGGCCGGAAAAGCTGGATTAAGCATAATTTTAAATTCTTCCAGCTCAAGTTTTTCTGCAGAAGGGGCGGGGTTTAACACTATTTTTAGCAGGTTGCCGTGTTTTAGCTGTTTCGTGTTATCAAGACTAACAGAAATATCCGGGCCTGCCCGGCCCGGTATTTTTATTTTTTCCTGCCCCTTTTCCGATCTGTACCTGACCAGGAGCTGTTTAAAAACAGGTTCAGGGGCAGCTTTTCCCCGCACCTTTTCGGGATTGAGCAGGGATAAAATGTTATTTTTTATTTTTCTTAAAAAGGCGATCACCCCACTGTGAAAGGGCCACGAGAATTAAGCCAAAAGCAAATATTAAATAGGCGCTTATTCCGAAGCGATCCATGAATGTTTGTATGTATAGTTCTGTCTGGGGGCCGGAAAAAAGAAATATATAATCTTTGGAAACTGCCATTCCGGCGGCAAGGAAAATAGTGATGGCCATGGAGAGAACCCCCGGGGCAATAAAATTCTTAAAGCTGTGATCTATAAAGTAGAGAAAGATCAGCATAAACCCAAGGGAAGCGAGACAAACCCAGAAAACATTGTGAATAACCAGTGGCTGAAGATCTGCCTGAAAAGCAACCATATCGCGCTGCAGGCCGGTTGCTTCAGTGATGATCATGCGCACGGTATCCTGGGCTTTCACCCCGAAAAGAGAAGTGGTTAAAAATGTCAGCAGAATTACCAGTGAAAAAAGAAAGTTGATAACGATCTTAACTGCCAGCCGTAAACTGTGCAATCCGGTTCACCCCCGGTAAAAGTTGTCTGATTTGCATTTAACCTTAAGAATTCTACCGGTAATGCACGATATCCTGCCGGATAATGATTAATTGTTCAATCTCTCAGCTTTTAGCGCCGATCCAGCCGGCAACCCGGGAGTCGGGTATAACTATTGTCTGAGAGCGATCGGGCCCCACCGACACCAGTTCCACTTTCACTCCAACAACCTCCTCGATAGCCCGGACAAAAGTCCTGGCGGCATTGGGCAGATCCTGCATGGTTTTTGCCCGGGATATATCTTTATCCCAGCCGGAAAATGTTTCATAAACCGGTTCACATAATTGCAGTTCCTCATTGGAAACGGGGAAGTCACGAATTTCTCCGCCCCTGCAGCGGTAGGCTACCGCCATGTTAACAGTATCAAGGCCGCTCAACACATCAAGTTTGGTAACCGCCAGCCCGGTAAGGCCGTTAATGCGGGCAGCATAACCGGCAATAACCGCATCGAACCACCCACAACGCCGCGGTCTTCCCGTTGTTGTTCCGAATTCATTGCCTCGCTCGCGCAGCTGCCGACCTGCTTCTCCCGTATCTTCCGAGGGGAACGGTCCACTTCCAACCCTGGTAGTGTAGGCTTTGAGAATACCGAGGACCCGCCTGACATGACCGGGACCAAGGCCGGTTCCACTTGCTGCTGCCGCCGATACTGTCGAAGATGACGTTACAAAAGGGTAAGTGCCGTGATCAATATCAAGAAGGGCGCCCTGCGCTCCTTCAAAAAGCACTCTTTTACCGTCAGCCAGGTAACGGTGGAGAAGCAGCGATGTATCAGTTACAAGAGGCCCGAGCCGTTCCAAAACAGGACTGTAGAGTTCCATTAGCTGATCCAGATCAAACCTTTTTGCCCCGTATACTTTTTCCAGAATGCGGTTCTGCAGGGGCAGCACTTCGGCCAGTTTCTCCCTGAAACGTTCCGGATCTGTCATTTCAATAGCTCTTATTCCGCGCCTGAGCGCTTTATCGGCATAGGTTGGCCCGATACCTCTTCCTGTTGTGCCAATTTTATTGTCACCAAGCATTTTTTCATTTGCCTCATCAAGCGCCTGGTGGTAAGCCATAATTAAATGGGCCCGGCAGCTGATGCGTAAATTAGATGTGTCGATACCGCGTTTTTCCAGATCATCCAGTTCCCGGACCAGCACCAGCGGGTTAATAACCATGCCATTACCCAGTAAGCAGAGGGTACCTTCATTCAATATACCCGAGGGAACATGATGAAGTTTAAATATGTTCGCGCCATAAACAACGGTATGGCCGGCATTATCGCCTCCCTGGAAACGGGAAACAAGATCGGCCTGTTCAGCCAGGTAATCAATTACCTTGCCTTTCCCTTCATCACCCCACTGTGCACCTACTATGACCAAACTTTTATTCTTATCCATTTGAGCACCACCTGTCATTTCTTGATCAGCTCCCTGAAATAGCGGTTCACTGCCGCCGGGTCAGCCCTGCCACCGGTCAGCCCCATCACCTTGCCGACCAGGAAAGCCAGAACTTTGTCTTCACCCGCCCTGATTTTTTCCACTGCTTCGGGATTTTCTGCAGCAACCTGCTCAACAAGGGGAAGCAAATTCTCTTTTGACGCGATTCGCCCCAGGTTTTTCTCCCTGACCACATCTGTTGGGGCAGCGCCGCTGCCCACCATTTCGGCCAGAACCTCCTTGGCCACGGGCCGATTGATTTCTCCGCTGTCCAGGAGCTGCAGCAGGTCAACCAGCAACCCCGGTTTAACTGTCTCTATTCCAACATTTAACTGACGCAGTTGATAAAGCAGATCACCCTGGATCCACCTGGCCAGGTTAGAGCTGTCTTTGTATAAAAGGGCGGCCGCTTCAAAAAAATCACCCAGTTCACGATTTTCGGTAAATAGAAGTGCTTCGCTTGCAGATAATCCGTAATCTTTGCAGAGGCGTTCTATTCTCTTCAACGGCGCTTCGGGAAGGTTTGCAGCAAGGTTTTCTATAAAAGCTTGATCCAGAACCAGGGGCAGCAGGTCAGGCTCAGGAAAATAACGGTAATCGGAAGAACCTTCTTTCCCGCGCAGGGGAATTGTTATTTTACTTTCTTCATCCCAGTGACAGGTGACCTGGCTTATTTCACCCCCGGAGGCCAGGATTGCCTCCTGCCTCTGTGCCTCGTAGTTCAGGGCCAGCTCAACAGCCCTGAACGAATTTATGTTTTTAACCTCAGTCTTAGTTCCGAGAGTTTTTGAACCGGCCGGTCGAAGCGAGATGTTGGCATCGCAGCGCAGGGAACCTTCTTCCATCTTGCAGTCGGAAACACCGCTGTATAGCAAAAGAAGGCGCAGGTTCTCCAGGAAAAGCCTGGCTTCGCGACCAGAGAAAATATTCGGCTCGGTTACTATCTCAAGTAGGGGAATGCCTGCCCGGTTATAATCGACCAGTGAATAATCAGAGTCAAAAATGGACTCACCGGAATGAATCAGCTTACCAGCCTCTTCTTCGAGGTGAACCCGTTCCAGCCTGATGGTCCTGGGCTGGCTGTCAACTTCAATCTCCAGGTAACCGCCCCTGGCCAGGGGTTGATCATACTGTGAAATCTGGTAAGCCTTGGGTAAATCGGGGTAAAAATAGTTTTTACGATCAAAGCGGCTTTTCCTCTGCACTTCACTGTTTAAAGTCAGGGCAGCCATTACGGCAAGTTCAATGGCCCGGCGGTTAAAAACAGGCAGGCTGCCGGGCAGACCCAGGCAGACAGGGCAGCAGTTAGTATTTGGTTCGTTGCCAAAAGTGGTGCTGCAGCCGCAGAAAAGCTTAGAAAGGGTCTGCAATTCAAGATGTATTTCCAGGCCAATCACGGTTTCATATTGCATAGTGTTAGAGACCTCCTTCTTCGGCAAGACCGGGCTGCGGACGCAAAGGCCGGTAAAAACCTGCCTCTTCCAGGTAAGCAGCAGCCTTGAGCAGGATGCCTTCACGGAAAGGGGAAGCGGTCATCTGCATGCCAATCGGCAGCCCGCCCGAATGCAGACCAACCGGCACCGAGAGCGAGGGGACACCGGCCAGGGAATCGGTTATATTGCATACGTCGCAAAGGTACATCTGCAGAGGATCGTCTGTTTTCTCGCCAATTTTAAAAGCCGGGGTCGGGCTGGCCGCCCCGACAAGCAGATCATATTTTTCAAAAGCCGTCATGTAATCGCGGCGGATCAGTGTTCTTACCTTCATTGCTTTCAGGTAATAAGCATCAAAATAGCCGGCGCTCAGTGCATAAGTGCCGATCATGATCCGGCGCTTAACCTCGGCTCCGAAACCTTCACCCCTGGTTTTACTGAAAAGTGTCTCCAGGTCGCTGCCACCGGCATTAAACCCGTAACGGACACCGTCGTAGCGGCCAAGATTTGAACTGGCCTCGGAAGGGGCAATCAGGTAATAGGCACCGAGGCCGTAATCTGTATGGGGCAGTGAAACCTGCTCAACCAGTGCCCCGTTCTTTTCAAACAGTTCAACGCATTTTAAAACCGAAGCCCTGACTTCCGGATCAAACTGTTCGGAAAGGTTTTCCCTGATCAGGCCGATCCGCAGTGAAGACGGATCAAGTTCGAGATCGTCTGAAAAATCGGGAACGGGCTCGGGCAGCGATGTGGAATCGAGTGGATCATGTCCCGAGATCAAGTTGAGGATTAGTGCACAATCATGCGCGTTAAGGGCAAGGGGCCCGACCTGATCCAGGGATGAAGCAAAGGCAATCAGACCGTACCTGGAAACCCTTCCGTAGGTGGGACGAAGACCCAGCACCCCACAAAAAGAGGCCGGCTGGCGCACTGACCCCCCTGTATCGGAGCCGAGGGCTAAAGGGGCCATGCCCGCGGCAACCGCTGCGGCCGATCCGCCGCTGGAACCGCCGGGGACCCGTTCTGTGTCCCAAGGATTACGGGTAACCTGGAAGGCTGAATTTTCCGTGGAAGAACCCATGGCAAACTCATCCATGTTAGTTTTACCCAGCAGGGGCATCCCTGCTTCATGCAGGGCCGTGACAACAGTTGCGCTGTACGGTGGAATAAAATTATCCAGCACCTTTGAGGCACAAGTGGTAAGCATGTTGTTGGTACAAAGGTTATCCTTAACCGCCACAGGAACCCCGGCCAGGGGATGAAGCTTGTCTCCCCGGTGACGGCGTTTGTCGACCCCAACTGCAGTTTCCATGGCCGCTGTGGGCGATAAGGTTATAAAAGCATTTACAGACGGCTCAACCTCTTCAATACGATCGAGGAAGCTTCGGGTTATTTCAACAGCACTGACCTCGCCCCTGACCTGGAGCAAGCTGAGTTCAGTAGCGCTCATTTCATATAGTTTCATGATCTTGATCCTCTTTCCGGGCTATATTTACTCCGCCGGGTTTTCCGATGCTGTAATACTGGGCACACGGAAATACCCCTGCCGGCGGTGTGGAGCATTTTGTAAAACGCGGTTCAGGGGTAGCGAAGGTTTAACCTTATCTTCGCGCAGAACCGCGGGAAGATCTAAAACATGCGATGTAGGTTCAATACCTTCCGTATCCAGTTCACGAATCTTCTGCGCCGTCTTCAGGATAGCACCCAGCTCACCAACCATGCGTTCTTTTTCTTCCGAATCCAGGTCTAACCTGGCCAGCCGCGCTACATAATCAACTTCTTTGCGAAAATCTACAGTCATTTTCCTTCCTCCCGATTTTATCCCTTTAAATGCTAAACCGGCTTTTCTGAGCCGGTTTTAGTTAAAATAATCCTCCAGGACTGGGTAAGCTTTTTTCTTTTTGCTTTCCCGCAAAGATGGTTTTATGTTTACCTGGATTTTTTTGGCTAATCTTTTCACAAAACAATTTTATTCTATCCCGGCAGGGGAGTCAAGGGCGAAAGCGAATTTTTTAAACTGGCGGTAAACGGCCGACAGGCAGGCTCTGAATTTATGAACAAGTAAAAAAAGGCATAGCTTCAACAGTATTAATGCAGGGAGGTATAAAGGTGACAGAAGATCAGTTTTATGACCTGGCAGTGGTCGGGGGAGGGCCTGCCGGTTCACTGGCTGCTTACCTGGCAGCGAAAACCGGATTGTCAACCATAATTATTGAAAAACAGGCCCTGCCACGTGATAAAATCTGTGGCGGTTTCGTCTCTGCCAGGGCCTTGAAACTGCTGCCGGCACCCCTGCGCATTTCCGTGAAACCGGCAACACCTGTGAACATAATCAGGGTAGTTAAGGGCAACAAAGATTATAGTTACCTGGCAGACAAAAAACTCGGCCTGCTGGTTAAAAGAAGTGAGTTTGACCACTTTTTGCTGATGGAAGCAGTTAAACAGGGGGCCATACTTGCAGAGCAATGCCCTTTACAAGAAATCAAACGGATGGACGATTGCAATGGTTACCCTTATTACCAGATGGCAATCGGGAAAAACAAGATACGGAGCCTGGCTGCCCGCTATGTAATCGGGGCTGACGGAGCCCTGGGCAAAACAGCCCGTCTGGCCGGGCTGAGAAAGAGTAACAAGGGGATAGTTGGCAGGGCTGTTGCGAGAGTCGAAAGTGATGAAGATTTAAAGGATATCACGGGAACCCTGGCGTTTTTCCCCTTTCCCTGCCATGGAGGGATGGGCTGGTCGTTCCAGGGTGACGGGTGGTGTAACCGTGGCGTCGGAGGTCTGCAAAAGCGGGTTAAACTGCTCCGCCTTTACGCCCGCTTATTCTCTCCCCCGAAAAACGATTCTACTCTTTTATCCTGGCCACTGCCCTTTACAGGACCCCTGCGTCGCCCCAGCTGCGACAACCTGCTGCTGATCGGCGATGCCGCCGGGTTGATCGAGCCCTTTTCGGGTGAAGGTTTGTATAACTCCTTTTTAAGCGCTCACCTGGCAGTACGCTCAATTTCAGAAGCTGAGGGAAAAAGTGAAACTGCCGGGGATATTTACAACTTTAACTTCAGAAAGCAGTTTCGCCGCAAGTTTTTTCATGTTTTAACCGGCGCTTTCCTGCTTCATGCCCGGGCAGTTCTTGCCCCGTCTACCCTCCCGCCAGCCATGGCAGCCCTGATGAATAATGAATTGTGGTTTAATCGTTGAAAGACTTACAGGAACAGGAAGATCAATCAGCGGTTTCAAAATAATCATTAATCTCCTGCAGGAGACCGTTGCGGAAATAAAAACGGGGCACCCTTTTATCGATGGCACAGAGCAGTTCATAATTTACAGTTCCGATCAACGCCGCCATTTCTTCCACCGTTACAGATTCTTTACCCTGCCTGCCGTATAAAACAACTTCATCGTTTACACGTACGCCCGGAAGATCGGTCACGTCAACCATAAAGTGATCCATGCAAATTCGCCCGATAACCGGTACACGGCTGCCCCGGATCAATACCTGACCCCTGTTAGAGAGAAGGCGGCTGTAACCATCGGCATAACCGACAGGTACTGTTGCTATACGGGCAGAAGCAGTTGTAGTGTAGGTGCAGCCGTAACTGATTGAACTGCCGGGAGGAACCTGCTTAACCATGACTACCCTGCTTTTAAAAGAGATGGCCGGTGTAAGCTGCGGCACAGGGTCATTCCGGGCCAGGTCGGGATCAGGATAGTGCCCGTACATGGCCAGGCCGAGACGGAGCATATTATAGTAGGAGCGGGGATAGTTTATAGCTGCCGCACTGTTGGCGGCATGTATTTTTTTAAATTTTACTCCTTCCCTGCTGCACTGTTCAATAATCTTCTCAAAAAGCTCCAGCTGCCGGCGGGTATAAGAACCCGATAAATCTTCGGCCACGGCGAAATGAGTAAAGAGCCCCTCGGCTGCCAAACCTGGCAGCCTGCTGATCGCGGAAATCTTCGCTGCCGCCTCGTCCGGCAAAAACCCGACCCGCCCCATGCCGGTATCAACTTTCAGGTGTATTTTCTGCACCACTCCCGCGGCTACAGCCAGTTCAGATAAACTGGCTGCCGCCTCCGCATTAAAGATAGTCGGGGTTAAATCATATTCTACCAGTTCGGTGCAGCGGGTGGGGTCGGTATAGCCGAGCAGCAGTATGGGCGCCCTGATTCCGGAGCGACGCAGCGCTATTCCTTCTTCGACAAAAGCAACAGCCAGGCTGCCTGCTCCCGCTTCCAAAGCGGCAGTAGCAACTGCTGCCGCCCCGTGACCGTAGCCATCAGCTTTAACAACAGCCATTAGTTCGACTTGCGGTCCGGCAATATTTTTAAATTGCCCCAGGTTGGCGGCTATCGCATCGAGATTTACCTCCACCCAGGCCGGCCTGGAAGAATAGTTTGAAGGCATAAATTAGTTCTCTCCTTTAACCGAGCAGGCGAAACATGCTGAGGCCCGGTTTGATCACGGGTAAACTGACAACCTTATCCAGGGCCTTCTTAAAAGCGCTTTCTTCAACCAGCTGGGTTACCAGGACAATTTCAGCCATGTCATTTACCCGGCGCTTCTGGATAACCATATCCAGGCTGACCTGCTCATCGCCAAAGGCAGTCGAGAGCGCAGCAAGCACTCCCGACCGATCATCAGCCAGGAACCTGACGAAAAACCTGCTTTCTATCTTTTCAAGCGGGAGAAGATCCCTGATGTTACCACTCTTTTCCAGCACACCCGCTTCACAGCCCCTGGCAATTGAACGCGCTGCTTCAGTTACATCAGCCATGATGGCTGTTGCCGTAGGATCAGCGCCGGCGCCGGGGCCGTAAAACATCACATCGCCAACCGCTTTACCTTCAATCAGTATGGCATTGAACTCGTTGCGTATCGAAGCAAGGGGATGATCACGGGGAACCAGGGTGGGATGAACTCTTAATGCTACACCGCTGGACAATTTTTCGCCGATGGCCACCAGCTTAATTACATAGCCAATTTCAGCGGCATATGCGATATCTTCCCTGGTCACCCCGGTAATGCCTTCAACATGCACCTGGTCGGGACCGACAGAGGTCCCAAATGCCAGACCGGACATAATCACCAGTTTGTAAACGGCGTCGCGGCCCTCGATGTCACTGGAGGGATCCGGTTCGGCAAAGCCCAGCTCCTGGGCCTGGGCCAGGGCATCATCAAAACTGAGGTTGTCCTCGGCCATCCGGGTCAGAATGTAGTTTGTTGTTCCATTAACTATACCGACAATACGGCAGAGGCGGTCGGCTATCAAACCGTACTTAAGGGGCCTGATTAGCGGGATTCCTCCACCCACACTGGCTTCATAAAATATATTTACTTTTTTGTCACGGGCCAGCTCAATCAGCTCTCCACCGTGGGTCGCCATTAAATCTTTATTGGCTGTAACAACATACTTGCCTTTTTCCAGCGCCCTGCGGATAAAAGTACGGGCCGGCTCAATACCGCCGATCAGCTCAATAACCAGGTCTATATCAGGATTATTAAGGATATCATCAGCATTTTCGGTACATATATTATCAGGCAGGCCAAAGCCGGCCAGTTTGGAAGGGTCTCGGTCGGCCGCTGCAGCCAAAACCAGTTCGGTATCTATTTTAGCGCCTATTTCTGCTTTGTTCTCGGTAAAGAGCCTGATTACCCCTCCACCGATTGTCCCACAACCTATCAGTCCGATTTTTACTGTGTCTTGCCCCATAGATTTAACCCTCTCTTCCTCTGATCTTACTCGTAAATTTTCTCGTCTGCCTGATCTGCTTCAGCCGCATCAAATTCAATATTCCTGGGCCTGTACGACTCCGCGCCAAGTTCCTTGTAGTACTCGTGTTGGATAATCAAATCCATAATTTCATTGGTCCCGGTCCAGATCATGATCAGGCGAACATCGCGCAACATCTTTTCAATCGGATATACATTAGTATAACCGATTCCACCCATAATTTGCATAGCATTGTTAACAATTTTCCAGGCATTCTCTGTGGCAACTTTCTTAGCCTCGGATACCAACCTTCTGGCGCGGCCGGGGGGGTCCCCGGCATCTACTGAACTGGCAGCCAGGTAAACCATACCCCTGGCGGTATCGAGCAGGGTGACATTCTCTGCCACTTTAAAACTTACCCCCTGGAAACTTTTTATTTCGGTCCCAAAAGCTTTACGCTTCGTGCTGTAACGGGCAGCCACCTCGTGCGCTGCTCTTCCCATGCCAATCGCCCCTCCGGCACTGGTCATACGTTCAGGAATCATCATCCGGTAAAAGATTGCTCCCCCGTTGTTTTCCTCGCCAAGCAGGTTTTCGGCCGGCACCTTTACATCTTTAAAAACAAGCCTCCCGGTGCCTCCACCACGGGTTCCCATTAAACCATAAACATACTCCACCCGCACATCATCATCGCGATCGACCAGAAAGGCGCTGATTGATTTATGCGGCGGCCCATGGGGGTCGGTTTTTGCATAAACCATGAAATAATCGGCACCTTCCGAGCCAACTACAAAACGTTTCTGACCATTGATTATATAGTGGTCGCCATCTTTTCTGGCCGTACAGGTTGCCCCGAAAAAATCCGATCCGCCACGCGGTTCGGTCAGGGCTTCTGCCGCCGCCAGTTTTCCTTCAATGGTAGGCCGAAGGTACTTTTCTTTGAGCAATTCGGAGCCAAAATTGTTGATTGCCTCACCGACTATACTGACCAAGGAATAGAGACAGCCGAGTGATGTTCCCAGAACCCCGACTTCTTCGAGCGCAATAATTTCCGAAACCCAGGGCATTCCCCGTCCCCCGTATTTTTCGGGAAAGCGCAGGCCAAGCAGACGGCGGGAAGCTGCTTTATGTAAAAACTCGAGCGGATAGCGCACTTTTTCTTCATCCATATCAAGCAGCAGCTGCTTGTCGATATCGTCCCTGACAAAGGATCGAACCTCATCACGCAGGCTTTTCTCTTCACCAGACATCAAACACTCTAACATTTAAAGATCCTCCTCTGTTTGTGTAACCGGCTTAACAGGAGTAAGGTAGGGATCATGAACAGGGTTCTTTTCATATTGCCGGATATATTGGAATGCTTTTTTAATATTAGCCTTTATATCAAGAGCGCTGGAGCCTCTTCCCGGCGGCAGCAGGTCACCGGCCAGGCCGTGGATAAAGGCACCGGCCATGGCTGCTCGTTCGGAATTCATTCCCTGGGCAATAAAGGAAGCTACCATGCCGGAGAGCAGATCGCCTGAACCGGCCGTTGCGAGGACGGCGTTGCCTGTAGGGTTTACAGCTGCTAAACCATCAGGGGCAGCTATAATTGTATATGCTCCCTTGAGCAATACAACGCTGTTCCACTCCGAGGCTTTTTTCAGGGCTGTACCGGGGCGGCAGGACTGAACCCGGGCAGTTGTCAGCTTGGCCAGCCTGGCCATTTCTCCCGGATGAGGGGTTATAACGGGCGGTGTTTTCGCCTCTTTCAGGCACCCTGGATCATCTTCGATGGCAGTCAGGGCCCCGGCATCGATAACCATCGGTACGGGGCAACGCCTGATAAGCTCACGCAGCAGCTCTCCTGTTTTACCATCCGGGCATAAGCCCGGACCGATGCATAGCACATCACAGAGTCCTGCTTTTTCAATAATTTGCGAGGCAGCCTGCGGATCAATTAAGCCCGGTTTAGTCTCCGTAAGGCCAATGGTAATCACCTCGACCAGCTTCGCTTCAAGGGCCGGACAGGTTGAGGCAGGAGCGGCCAGGTATACCAGACCGGCCCCGGCCTTCAGGGCGGCCTCAGCGGCAAGCACAGCCGCTCCGGTCATTCCCGGTGAACCGGCTACGATCAACACCCGGCCAAAACTGCCTTTATGGGCGCTGCCCGATCTTTCCGGCAGGGCTACCCTGATATCCTGCAAGGTCATAAGTTCTGTTTTTTCCCCTTCGCCTGTTTCAGAAGGGATGTTAATATCACACACATAAACCTGCCCGGCATATTCGGCTCCGGGATAAAGAAAGAGCCCCAGCTTGGGAAAAGCAAAAGTAAGGGTCCAGTCTGCTTTAAGGGCGGCACCGAGAATTTCACCTGTATCGGCGCTCACTCCCGATGGTATGTCAACAGCTATGGCCGGCACTGAAGATTTATTAACCAAACTGATCAATTCTGCCGTAATACCTGTTACCTCCCGGTTAACCCCGGTACCGAGCAGGGCATCGACGACAAGATCGGCTCCCCTGAGCTGCGCTTCAAGCCGGGAGAGATCGTCTGGCCCGTTAAGCTCCTCGGGGGGCAGACCTAACCTGATGCAAATATTTTCATTAACCGCGGCATCACCGCGGTAGGTTCCTCTCTTTTGGCTGCTCCACGGCGAAACCCTGAACCCGGCCCGGTAGAGCTGCCTGGCGATAACCAGCCCGTCACCCCCGTTGTTACCCGGACCGCAAAGAACAATTACCCGGGCATCTCTGTCGAAATGATCAAGAATGAAATCGGTTACTCTGGTTCCCGCTGTTTCCATCAGCACAACACCGGGTATTCCGTAATCTTCTATCGCCTTGCGATCTGCTTCACGCATCGAAGACGCACTTAAAACTTTCACTCCAACCCCTCCTCTCCGGGTGCCGCTGCAGGGTTATAATTACTGCCAACTAAAGGCGATTATTACTGCACATTAACCTGTCATCACTCAAATAACAAATGACTTTAACTATTTCGCTAAAGATCAATTTAACCCTTCCAAAGATTGACTGAAGCAGGGATATGCACATTTTTTCCTGTATGGTGTTAACTTCTCTGTGAGTATTCATCGCCATGAAAATTACTTATTAGGAAGCAGGTTTTTACCATCGAAATAGAAGCTTGAGTTACCGAAGCTTACTTCTGAGGCAGGTTTAAGCTCAACTGACCCCTGAACGGGGCTTCCGTTTACTTTTGTACCGTTAGAGCTGTCAAAGTCAGTTAACCAGTAACGGCCTGATTTGTACTTGATCTCGGCATGAACTCTTGAGACTTTGGGATCATCTAGAATAAAATTATTGCCTGGATCACGACCGATTGTTATCGTTGTTATAGTAGGCACTGTTCGAAAACGATATAGCGCTACACCTAATAAACCCAGGGCTGCCAAGAAAGCAGGGACCAGAAAATAAATTGCCCGGGGTGTTGCTTTTTGCAGGTCGCCAACAGGGCTAAAATTTTCGTCAAATGGTTTCATAAACAGGCTATCTTCAGTTGCCCAAGCCATGAAACCGCCACTGACAAGTTCAGATACGCCGGTATTTTTATGCGTAAAAAGGACAGTTCCTTCTTCAACCCACACAGTAGATTCTTCGCCGGTTTCTCTCAACCAGAAAGTAGTTCCCCTGATACCCGCGACGGCTTGATTCATAGTAACATTCATAGAGCCATCTTCAAGCATACGCTTAAAATTAGCCTTAATATTTCCCCAAACAAGTTTACACATGTTAGCCTCTCCGCGAGGATTATCTAAAACTAAAATTGTGTAAGGCTGCATTTTAAAAGTACTCATATCTGATAAAACAAGCAAAGCCTCAGAATCTTCATACGTTATAATTATATCACCTTCACATAGTTCCATATCTAAATCAGCTAGATATCCTGTCCCACCGTCATTGAATATAACCCATACTTCGCCTTTGATATCATTAAATCTTACCCCTGCATCGATCTCTGATCCACTTATGCCTAATCTTTCGTTTTCCTTAATGACAGAATCTATTTGTTCTTCTAACCATCCCGGTTGGTTCCACTTCGACCTAATATGATCATCAGCAGGTGGTTCAGCCATCGACGATTCACCAGTAGCCGCTACCGATGGTTCGCTTGGTGGCGGCAGATCAGGTGCCGGCTCAGGAACAACCTGTAATTCATTAATCGTAGCTATGCAGTACGCCTGGACCATTGATTTCTCATGCAGAAAAGCAGTAACAGTGACCTGGCCGGGCTTTATTGTTTCATAAACACCGGTATCATTGTTGATATTCATAAGATTTGGGTTGTCGACAATCCAACCTATTCGCCAGTCTTTTCCTTTGGAGTCCTGGGTGGGATTAACTGCTGCTTCGAACTTTCCCTTATCTCCAACACTTAGTTGATCGGAACAATTGGTGATTGTAATGGTTGGAGCATCTTCTTCCGGTTCATTAATGGTTATCCGGCATTGATCCTGTATCTTTGGGTTTTGAGCAGAGGTGGCCGTAATTGTAATTATACCCTCGGCCCTGGGTATTATGATGCCGTTTGGTTGAATTGTGGCTATATCCTGGCTGTCGACACTCCAGTTAACCTTTTTGTTCGTCGCGTTAGATGGAGAAATCCCGGCCATCAACTGAATACTTTCTCCAATGTTTAATTGGCCCGGACAGTTCGTAATTTTTAAAGCGGTAACCTGTATAACTTCCGGCTCGTCGGGCAGTGCCTGTTCAGGTGTTTCCTGCCTGCCGGGTCGGGATAACTGACCGGAGACAAGCACAGTTCTACTTCCATAAGGTGAATTACCGGTATGGCTGATTATAAAACTCCCTGAAACTGCGTCTTCAGGGATCTCAACTGCTACATTAAAAGACTGGGTTATTCCTTCTTTACCGTGAGTTGTATCGCTATATTCAAATATTTGCTCGTTGCTTTTATCCCCGGCCATTACCCTTACAGTAATAATATTACTGTTGTAGGGATTGTACCATACACTTCCTGATACCTGGAGCGTACCGCTGCCTAGTTGCCCCTCATAATGGCGGGAAGTTGTATGGGCAATAGTTTCCTCAAAATTTACCAAGGTTGCGCCAGTAACATTATAATTGATTTTAACGTAAGGGCGATCAAATATTCCGGAATTCGCCAGGATTGCCCCTGACGTTTGCAGGGTGACAAATATTAGCAGCAGAACCAAGAGAAATACTTTTGAGCATGTTTTCATGCTAATGCGCCTCTTTCGCCCAGAAAAATTATAGTTTTCATTTCCGTTATGAATAAGCTACGACGCTATATAGCACCAGACTGAGCTGATCCGACCTCAAAATGCAGATTTACAGCCTGAAAATTATTTCTATTTGAATTGTTTCGCTATTGATCTATTTAATCCTTCCAAAGATTGACTGAAGCAGGAATTTTCCCCTGTTTTTCTATTTGGACTTGATTTTTTATAACAACGGTGGTAATATTTTAATGTTGTAGAGCACAGGGGAAGGAGGTTGAATACTTTGCCCAATATTAAATCAGCAGCCAAACGAGCCAGGCAAAATATTACCCGCGAAAATCGTAACCGCCGCATCAAGAGTATGTTGAAAACTTCTATTCGCCGCTTTGAAGAGTCACTGCAGAGCGGAGATGTCGAAGAAGCCAGGGTTAAAATGAACACCGCTGTCCGCCAAATCGACAAAGCTGCGGCAAAAGGTGTCGTTCATAAAAATAATGCAGCAAGAAAAAAATCGCGCCTGAACCGGATGCTTAATAAAAACATGGCGGTTTAAATAGCAACTGTATAACTATCACGTATATAAGCAACGGCCTTATTTCTTTAGTGAAAAAGGCCGTTTTGCTACCTGTATTCCAGGAAGAGATTAACCACAATCAACAGGTCGCCCTTGCGAACCACGCCGGTGGTAAGAGCCTGCCAGCGACTGTCATGCAAAGAAGCAGAAAGTTCGTCCAAAACATCTTCATAAATATCTTCTGCAGCCTGTGCCGGATAGAGCCATTTAACAAGCACATACATACCTGCAGAACGGGCCTTTAAAGCGGGAGCTGCTTCACCTAACTCTTTGCCCAGTTTTTCCAGGTCTATTTTCTCCCCGCTGCATACCAACCCGGCATATTCTGCGGCATGACTGCGGGCCAGTTCAAGCAGTTCTTTTTCTTCATTTAAAAGGTTCAAGCCTTTTTCCACCCTGTAACTGTTGAAAAGGGCAAGTAGCTCCTGCTCCAGGCCGGGAAGGGGGCTTAGCGGTTCGGCGGCATTTACCTTCCTCATGTATGCCTCCTCCTGCTCCTGTTTGTATAAGGGATCGCTGTGCAGCCTGGCCAGCTCTGCGGGAGTGGTCAGGTAAATCCTCCTCGGCATGCGAATATATGCTGATTTATCATCTAGCATAAACCCCGCTCCCCATGTAGTATCCAGGGCATAACGCACGCCATCGGCAGTTGCTTCATTCCAGGCATGAAGCTCTGTTTCGCCTTCCCCGATCATCACTTCGCCACGCCGGTATTCAGCTTCAATTCCGGAAGCAGCTAAAAGAGCAAGGGCCAGTTCGGCATAATCATGGCATACTCCGCTACCTTTATCGAGAACATATTCGGCCCCGGAACCATAAGCTGAAAGGTTGGCCGCTTTTTCCAGGTCGTAATCGATATTGGTGGTAATCCAGTCATAAATTGCTTCCAGTTTTGCGTATTCGCTATCCAGGTTTGCTGTAATCTCCGCGGCAAGGGAAATAATGCGCTCATTTTGCTGTTCATCATCTGCAGAAACAGGAAATATAAGCTCCCTGGTTTTTGCCCTCTCGTCAGCAGAGGAAAACAACCCTTCCACATTTACAGGCAGCGCTATTAAGCCTTCTCTTTCATTAATTACTGAAAAAAGGGTAAAGAACAGCAGTACAACAAGGATAGAAAGAACGGCAATTAATCTTTTCACATTAAGCTACCTGCTTTCTGAAACGAGGCAAGGTATTTTAGTAAAATCTCAATTATTACTGGCTCTGCCTTCTAATAGTTGGAACATTATTATCAAGTAACAGTTCTGCCAGCCATACAGCGCTCCTGCCTACCACATCGGGACATTTATCCTTATGCCCGCCTGCTTCCTCGTAAGCGATGTACTCTTCATTGTCCAAAAACTGGTAAGCACTGCCGAAAAGGTACATTTGCACTTCCCTGCAGGTATCTCCTCCGTATTTCTTGCGGAAACGGTCCCAATAGACACGAACCAGGGGGCCGGGTTTTCTGAGCAGGCTGATATCGGCAAATTCTTCACGGGAACGGCCAAAAAAGTAGCTGAGAACCATTATGCCACCTGTCAGCGCCCCGCAGGTGCCCTCAATCGTTGAGGCAAAACCACCTGAAAAAGAAGTGGATGCTTTAAACAAAGCCCCGTTTAAAGGAAAAAAATCCTGAATAGAAGCAATCAAACACTGGGCACAACCGTAATACCGCTGTTCGAGTTCTGATGCACGGTTATAAACATCATTTAACAAATTTTGCCTGCTTACTCCCGGTTTCAGATCCATCGGGCCAACTCCTTTCTCCTGATAAAAGATTTTGCTTATACTGTTACAAGCTGCAGGTAAACGATCCGGTTAATTAGCAGGTAAAGAGCCTGTATAGGTTCGACCTTACCTGTTTTGATTTTGCTGTCTGTTGACTGGAGAACAATCATCGCTTCCTCAAGAGTTTTCCTGTCAAAGAGCACCGCCTGCTCACGTAAACGACGGGCAACAAAATGCTGCACTTCAAGAACAGCCGGAAATTGCGATTGAGGCAGCCCTTCATCCAGCAGGCAGCGGGTTTTAAGCAGTAAACGGTAATGACGCACCAGCATGAAAAAAATTTGCAGCGCTTTTTCGCGCCTGCCGAGGAGCATGGTAAGCAGGCGATCTGCTTCAACGAGGTTGTTTCCAGCCAGCGCATCCGCTAATTTGAATACATCACCCTGAATATCGCCGGAAAAAAGACGGTCAACAACAGCACCATTTATTTGATGCTCATGCTCGCCCAGGAAGAGAGCATATTTCTCCAGCTCAGTGGAGAGGTAGTGCAGGTTGTGATCTTCAGCCATAAGAAGCCTGTCTAACGCCTCACGGCTAATGCTTTTACCAAGGGTTTTCACTTTATTATTAATCCACCCGCTCAGCAGCTCTCCTTTGAGCTGATTACACTCAACAGCAACACCTTTTTGATCAATTAATTTAAATATTTTTTTACGTCGGTCGACTTTAGGCGTAGTGATTACAAGTATAGCATCACTGTTATGCGGTTCTTTATCTTGCAGGTAACGCTCGAGACTTTCAATACGATCCCGGTCAGCTGAAACTGTGTTTTCCGGCTCTTCAGGAGAGTCATCCCGGTCAGTTTTGCGGGGTGGGACCAGGTAAGGGGGATTTTCCAGGATAATAAGCCGTCGGCGGCTAAAAAGGCCGATTTCATCAAGCTTTTCGAGAACCTGGTCCAGTGCAAGCTCTGTACCGTCTATTTTTTCACAGTTTAACTCTTTTTCTTCACCGAGAAAAGCTTCTTCGAGACGCGTTATAAGTTCTTCCTGGAGGTATTTTTCTTCCCCGAAAAAAAGGTATAAAGAAGCATAATGTCCTGCAGTGATCTGTTTTATCACAGACTGGTAGCCCTGCATTTTATTTACTCCCCCTAAAAGCTTTTATCCAAAGCCGCCGGGATTCGGGCAGGAAAATAACCAGCACAGTAAAAACCTCCAGACGACCGACAACCATCATCACGGCCAGAAGCAGCCTGCCTGCTGCCGGAACAATCTGGTATGTATGCATGGGGCCTACTGCAGAAAGCCCTGGTCCGACATTACCGATTGTCGCCGCAACAGCAGAAAAAGAAGTAGATATATCAAGACCCATCAGGGTTAGCAACAGGGCAGCCCCGGCTGTTAATACAAAGTAAATAATGCCAAAACCCATTACAGGGCGTAAAACATCTTCACCGATATACTGATTGCCTAGCTTAACTGAAGATACTGCTGAAGGGTGTACCATGCGGTATAGCTCCCGGAAAGAATACTTGATCATCAGCATCCAGCGGGCCTGTTTCATCGAACCTCCGGTCGATCCTCCGCAGGCGCCGATAAACATGAGCATCAGGAGCAAAAGACGGGAGAAATGAGGCCAGGCATCATAATTTGCCGTGGCGTAACCGGTTGTGGTGGTAATCGAAACCACCTGAAAAGCACTCTGTCTCAGGGCAAGTGGTAAATTACCCCCGGCTGCACCATAAATATTATAAGTAACCAGAACAATAGCTGCAGCAATAATCAGCAGGTAAAAACGCAGCTCGGGGTTCTTAAAAACAGAAAAATCGGCGCGGATTAGCCGGAAATAAAGGACGAAGTTAACCCCGGCAAAAAGCATAAAAAGAGTAATAATTATTTCAGCGGCGGGATTGTTCAGGGCTGCAACACTGGCATTATAGGTGGAAAAACCACCGGTCGGCATGGTGGTAAGGGCGTGGGCCAAAGAATCGTAAAATCCTATACCGACGATCATCAGGAGTATGGTCTGGACAGCAGTAAATGATACATATATAAGCCAGAGACGGCGGGCTGTTTCAACTACCCGGGGGACAACTCTTTCAGCTACAGGGCCGGGAATTTCGGCCTTAAACATGGTCATACTGCGAAACCCGAAACGCGGTAATATGGCCAGGAAGAGAACAATAATCCCCATTCCCCCGAGCCACTGGGTAAATGCCCTCCACAGCAGGAGCCCACGGGGTAAAACCTCTATATCCTCAATCAGGGTTGCCCCGGTGGTGGTTAATCCCGATACGGATTCGAAAAAAGCATCAAGAAAACTGCCTTCAAACAGACCGTAAAAATAATAGGGAAGCGCACCAAAAATGCCGGCTATAAACCAGGCCAGGGCAACGAGGGTAAAGTTTTCAACAATACTCAGTTCGCGATTTTCTTTAGCCGATCCGGAAAACCAGAAAAGCAAAAAACCGGTAACCGCGGTTATAACAATTGCTTTAATAAAAGCGAGACTGTCGGGGCCCTGTTCGAAAAGCGACCACAACAGGGAAAAGACCATGGTCAGGGCGAGAAAGAGCAGCATAATCCCGATCAGGTATATAAGACGAAACTGTCGCAAAATTAACCCTCCGCTGGAGAATCTGTTAGTAATTACAGGCTATTTTTCATCAACATGGGCAACTTTATTGCGCAGCGACTCTCTTCCTTCAACCCCACTGTTAGAAGCCAGGTAACGATCCAGCTTGGCGCCTGCCCTGGGAACAGCGAAAACAACCATGTGATCACCCGGAGTTAATACAGTGTTGCCGTTCGGGATAATCACCTGTCCATCCCTCACAATTGAACCGATCAGCATACCGCGGGGCAGGTTGGCTTCTTCCAGGGTTTTACCGGCAACTTTTGCCGTTTCCGGCAGCACTATTTCCGATATTTCCGCTTTTTCATTCTGAAGTATTGAAAGGGAGACCACATCCTCACGCCTGGTCAGGCGGATGATCTGGGCAGCCGCCATCAGGCGTGGATTAATTACACTGTCAATACCCAGGGCGCTGTAAACCGGCACATACTGCGGTTTCATCACTTCGCAGATTATTTTTTTTACCCCAAACTGGCGGGCCAGCAGGGCGCCAACTATATTGCTGCGGTCATCACCGGTAGCAGCTATCACCGCATCGGCCTGGTCGGTATCTTCTTCCTTCAGCATGGCTATCTCATTGGTGTCGCCCTGAAGAACAAGAGTCTTCTTGAGTTCACGACAGAGATCCTCACAGCGCGACTCATCTTTTTCAATCAGTTTTACATTAAAAGACTGCATACTGTCTTCAAGCAGCCTGGCCAGCCGGTAAGCAATCTTCCCACCTCCAAGAATGGTAACATTGCTAATCCTGGTCTGCTCATGGTGCAGCAGCGAACTGATATTTTTCAGGGTGCGGCTTTCACCGACCAGGTATATTTTCTGCCCTGGCTCGATGACGTCTCTTCCCCCGGGAATAATAAAATTCCCCTCGGTATCACTTATGCCGACCACTATACAGTCGGGCCCCAGCGGCAGCTTATGCAGGGGCACCCCGGTAATTCCGGCCTCGGCGCCTACTGTTACAGCCAACATCATTACCTTGCCCTGGTTAAAATAATCGACCTCGCTGGCATCGGGGAAATGGAGCATTTTAGATATTTCAGTTGCCGCGACCAGTTCCGGGTTAATCACTATATCTATACCCAGCTGTTTTGGTGTAAGGACTGAGGTATCATCGGCATAGCCCGAATTACGAATACGACATACCGTGATCGGCACATCATACTGTTTGGCCAGCATGCAGGCGATAATGTTGATTTCATCTAAATGGGTGACGGCAATCAGCATACCGGCTTCTTTAATGCCTGCCTGTTCTAGGACAGAAGCATTAGCACCGTTATCTTCAATAACCATCACGTCAAGTGATTCCCTGAAACGCCTGGCTTTTATTTCACTTTTTTCAATAACTACTACATCCTGCTGCTTTTCCGAGAGGTTTCGGGCCACTTCATATCCGACTCCGCCGCCTCCGACTACAATAATATGCACAAAAAAAACCTTCCTTCCTTTCTGTTAAAAAAAGAGACAGCGGCTACGCTGCCTCATCAGGGAGAAAAAGTTGATAACAAAATTTATACCTGACCAGCAGCCCGGAAGTTCTTTTTATTTGAACCCCGTGGCTTATCGGCACTGCCTCTGACCGGCAATACCTTAATAGGTCCTGTTAACTTTCTTTATTATAAACGATCATGCCGGTGATGACAACACTATTTTGCTTAAAAAAAGCTTATTATTAAAATACTCTTTTTAGATTTATTCATATTTTTTGACAAAATTACTAAGCGATCCGATCCCCTCGATTTCAACAGTAAAGTGATCTCCCGGAACCATGGGCCCGATACCGGCCGGGGTCCCGGTTAGTATAACATCACCGGGCAGCAATGTCATGCACCCGGAAACAAACTCAATTATTTCCGCCACAGAAAAGAGGTGGTCGGCAGTTGAGGTTTCCTGCACCAGTTTTCCGTTCAGATATCCTTTGAGCTGCAGGGTCTCCGGATCGCTGATTGATGTCTCGATAACCGGACCAAGGGGACAAAATGTATCAAAACTTTTAGCATAGGTCCACTGGCCGTGCGCAGGCTGTTTATCCCTGGCCGTTACATCATTGCCACAGGTATAACCGAATACCTGATCCAGGGCTTTTTCTTTTTGCACCCTGTATGTGCGGCGACCGATAACTACACCAAGTTCGGCCTCGTAATCCACCCTCTTGCTCTGGGGTGGAAAAAGAATGGGGGAATCCGGTGCAGTAACAGCCGTTGAAGGCTTTAAGAATATAATCGGTTTCCTGGGGAGATCCAGCTTAACTTCTTCGGCATGGCGGCGGTAGTTCAGGCCAAGACAGATTATTTTAGAAGGCTCACAGGGAGCAAGAAGTCGGACCTCTGCCGGGTTGAACATTTCATCAGTTTTAGTGAGGGGAAACCCGCACCAATCATCAACAGCAAACCTGACCACCCTGTACAGGTTTTCTTCCACCAGGCCGTATTTTATACTCTGATCCACCATAAATCTCACCAGTTTCAATTATATAGCCTCCCCTGCAGCTGTAAAGATTGCATGATTGACAGGACAGACCCGGCTTCAGGAAGCCGGGTCTGTTTTATTTTACCAGTTTTCACAAACAACTTCAAAGTGGGCCTGGGGATGATCACAGGAAGGGCAGAGTTCAGGAGCCTCTTCTCCTTCATGGATATACCCGCAGTTGCGGCAGAACCACCTAACCGGCTTTTCTTTTTTAAACACAGTTCCTTTTTCCAGATTGGCCAGCAAACCGAGATAACGCTTTTCATGCTGTTTTTCGGCAACCGCTATCGACTCAAACATATCGGCTATATCGCTAAAACCTTCTTCACGGGCTGTTTTGGCAAAACCGGGATACATGTCAGTCCACTCGTAATTTTCTCCACCGGCTGCTTCCTTCAGGTTCTCCATGGTGGTTCCGATAACCCCGGCAGGAAATGATGCCTGAATCTCCAGTTCACCGCCTTCAAGCAGTTTAAACAGTCGCTTGGCGTGCTCTTTTTCCTGGTTAGCTGTTTCCTCAAATACGGCCTGGATCTGCACATACCCGTCTTTCTTCGCCTGGCTGGCAAAATAGGTGTAACGATTCCGGGCCTGCGATTCACCGGCAAACGCCGTTAAGATATTTTTTTCTGTTTGGGTTCCTTTTAAAGTCATTAAACATCCTCCTCCTTATAATTAATGCCTGCTGTGAAAGTCAGGCTTGCTGCTGTTTATTATACACTAAATTGAGAACGATTTTAACTTACATTATCCATCCAGCAGTTTTTTAAGCAGATCCGAGCAGGAGTTTAGTATATAATGGTTAATTAATAAGGTTATCATATTTATGGGGAGGATTATCATATGCCAGTCATGTACTACGACCAGGACGCTGACTTAAGCGTTCTGAAAAACAAAAAAATTGCCGTCCTCGGTTACGGCAGCCAGGGTCATTCCCAGGCGCAGAACCTGAAAGACAGCGGGCTCGATGTGGTAGTCGGGCTGCACCGCGAAAGCAAAAGCTGGGACCAGGTGATTAAGGATGGCCTGGAAGTAGCTACCGTTAGTGAAGCCTGCCAGGCAGCCGACATTATCCAGATTTTAATCGGCGATAACGTTCAGCCTGCAGTTTACAAAGAGTCGGTTCTGCCTTACCTGACAGAAGGGAAAGCCCTGGTTGTATCACACGGGTTTAATATCATTTACAACCAGGTTGTGCCCCCGGAGAACGTGGATGTTTTTATGATTGCTCCCAAGAGTCCCGGCCACCTGCTGCGCAGGTTATACAAGGAAGGCGCTGGTGTACCTGCCCTGTTGGCTGTTCACCAGGATTACTCCGGCAAGGCAAAAGAACTGGCCCTGGCCTATGCCAAGGGTATCGGCAGTACCAGGGCGGGAGTAATCGAAACCACCCTGCAGGAAGAAACTGAAACAGATCTGTTCGGCGAACAGGTTATCCTCTGCGGTGGTGTGTCAGCCCTGATCAAGGCCAGTTTTGACACCCTGGTCGATGCCGGTTACCAGCCGGAAATTGCTTATTTCGAGTGCCTGCATGAACTTAAATTGATCGTTGACCTTATTTACGAAGGTGGCCTGGAAAGAATGCGTTATTCGGTCAGCGATACAGCCGAGTATGGTGATTTAACCCGCGGCCCGCGAATAATCAACGACCAGGTGCGTGAAGAAATGAAAAAAATCCTGTCTGAAATCCAGACCGGACAGTTTGCTCTGGAGTGGGTAGGCGAAAACCAGGCAAATCAACCCAGGTTTAAAGCCCTGAGAAAAATTGAAAATAAACACAAACTTGTTGATGTAGGATCGAAACTGCGAAAGATGATGAAATATATAGACCCTTCCTGAGAAAGGGCTTAGATCTTTCCCTCAATTTCCGCGGCAATCGCTTCAAGGTCAACAATCTCAAGGTTGCCGGAAACAACAAACAGGGCCTGGTCAAGGCGATCGTTTTGCCAGGCCAGGCCCGGCATTTCAAAAACCGTGAACTGCAGGTAACGGTCAAGCTCCCCGATCAGTTCAACCTCAACCCCGATCAGCTCGCTCAAATACTCAACATACTGTGACAGCGATTGATCAGATGTTTTTGTCTTAATCAACATCAATTCGATGTTTCCAGCCCTGTATATTGCTCCTTCAGATTTAATATCATCCCGTTCATCGAGAATAATAGTATTGTATAATCGATACTCTTCGGCCAAAAGCAGGGGCCAGTCAGAAGCAGTTGAAGCAACCTCCCCGAAACCCGCCTGATCACCGTCTCCGCTGCCGGCATCCTCCTGCATGATAGCGATACCTTCCTCAACCGGAGCTTCTACATCTCCTGCAACCGCCATACTTTCTTCGGAGCGCTCGCTATCGCTGTCCATTGCCAGCAATTCTTCATTTATTTCTGACGGGGCTTCACTGTCTGCTGCCGGTGAACCAAGCGGAATTGAGCGGAAAAAACCGATCCCGCTCAGAATAACTACCAGAAAAATTGCGGCAACCGCCGCCCAGCGGCTCCAGGAAAAATCTTTAAAACCACGTCTGGACCGCTGTTCTTTAAGCCTGAGCTCAATCTGCTGCCATTTTCCGGAAGGTGACGGGGCTTCGACTGAATCAAATTCTTTTTGCAGCGCTTCCCTGATTAACTGATGTTCGATATTATAATTGTCCTGTTCAATCATTACTCCGCTCACCTCCCCTGTTATTATGACAAACAGGGATACAATCGCGTTCCAGCAAATTTGACATCTTCTCGCGGGCCCGATATAAACGGGACTTTACCGTTCCCGGGCTTATCTTCAGCATGGAACCGATCTCATCAACTTTAAGATCATGGTAATAGTATAGAACAACCACCTGGTACTGTTCCGGGGGCAGCTCGCGAATAGCTTTTCTGACTATCTCCGTTTCCAGGCTGCGTAAAGCTTCGTCCTCAGTGTTATGCGACTGCTGATCTGGATTAACTTCCGGCAGTTCATCGGTAATGATCATCTTTTTCTCTCGTTTAAGAAAGTTTCTGGCCAGGTTTGAAGCAATAACAGCCAACCAGGCAGCAAACTTTGCCTTGTCCGTAAGCTGTCTTATATTTTGAAAGGCCTTAATAAAAGCATCCTGGGTAATATCCTCTGCGTTTTCATGACTGCGGAGAATATGATACACAATGGAGTATGTACGCCTATAAAAAGCTTCAAAAAGTTCGCGCCGGGAATTGTTGTCGTTTTTAACAACCAGCTGCCTTACTATCTCCGGTTCTAAAATGCTGCTCCCGCCTTTCCTGATCAGCGTTCAAGTCACACTTCTTGTTTTATTCGTTCAGTCCGGAATGATTTCCTGTTTAATTAAAAAATTATTGCAGCATAACCGCTCTGTTTTCTTCAGTTGTTTGTATTTCCATCCCCCTGCTATTAATTGTAACTGTTACCGCCCCATGATGATCGTTGCGGAATATCTGAACTCCGGCAATCTGCAGGGCTTGAATAATCTCTGAATGGGGATGTCCGAAAGAATTGGTGCCAACCTGAATTACCGCCGCATAAGGGTCAACTGCTTCGAGCAGCTGCGGCATAAGTGCAAGGTAACCGCCATGATGAGGAATTTGTAATAAATCGGCTCCCAGGCCGGCATCACGGGCAAGCAAATCGCCGACTGCCGTATCCTCTATATCACCAGTAAAAAGGATTTTATATTCGCCGTAATGGAGCATAATCACCACGGAATTGTTGTTCAGATCGCTTGAAGTGGATTGATACAAAGTGGTTGGCGGCCCTTTAACCTCCAAGAGTAAACCGCAGGGGAAAGCCCAAACCTGTCCTTCTATAACCTCTTCGACAGTTATGTTTTTTAAACGGGTATTTTCAAGCAGGCTAATATAGTAATCCGCCTCACCCTGAACAGGTGAAATCAACATTTTCCCAATAGAAAAATGATCGACCAGGGGAATAAAACCGCCGTAATGATCTTCGTGGGGGTGGGTGATTACTGCCAGATCAATTTTTTTCACACCTTTATACAAAAGAAAAGGCATGACTATCATCTCACCAACTTCTCCCGGATCGCCATAGTAAGCCGGTTTACCCCCGGCATCGATCAGTATCGTTGCCCCGCAGGGAGATTCAATAAAAGCCGATGCGCCCTGGCCGACATCAATAAAGGTTACCCTGAGGGCGTGAACATCACCGTAATATATTCCTCCCCAGGCTATAATAACAACTACAGCCAGGATAAAGATAATAACCCTGCCTGTTCCAACCTTCTCCAGTTTCAAGAATGCAATTATCCTGGCGGCGATAATCCGTTCAGGAGAAGAATCATTCCCACCCGTTAACAATCCGTCCTGCCGCTTGTAGTAAAAGAAAATAATAATCAGACAGACAATATAGTAGCCAATAATCATTGCCAGGCCTGGCGGACGCACAGGCATATATAGAAGAGGATGATCTCCCAAAGAAGTTATTTTAATCATCATTTCAAGCAGGGGGTAAGAGGCGTTTATCAGCAGTGCGCCTATCCGGGGTAAAAAGAGACTAATAACTGCTCCCGACATACCGAACCCAACTATGAGCCCCATTAGCGGCATCAGGACCAGGTTAAAAAGAAGAGCACCTGTGCTCAGGGTGTAAAAATGGTAGACGGTCAGGGGAATTACTCCCAGCTGGGCTGCCAGGGTCACTGTCAGGGGGGCATTTAGAAACCGGGGGCAGTGCAGCGCCGATAAAAGACCGGAAAGCGGTTTACCAGCATAGATTATGGCCAGGGTGGCGGCATAAGAAAGCTGAAAGCCGACGGTAAAGAGCAACAGGGGATTGTAAACTAGGGTAACCAGGGCGGCAAAGGCAATAGCCGAGGGTAGATCTTGTTCCCTGTCAAGTATAAGCGCACCAAGGGCTGCCGATACCATCAGGGCAGCCCTGACAGCAGACGGTCTCAGCCCGGTCAGGCAGGCATAAGCAATAACCAGCAGTATTGCCACAACGAGGGGAAAGCGCCCCTTTAATCCAAACAAGCGAAACAAACCGGCAACCAGGGCAGCCACAAGCCCAACATGCAGCCCTGAAACAGCCATCAGGTGACCCGCCCCGGCTTTCCTGAAGTTTTCTTCAACCCGGGTTGGCAGCCTGTGTTTCTGACCGAACAAAATAGCGCTAAGAAGGTTACCGGCAGGTTCCGGAAGGGCTTTTTCAATATTGTTAACAAGTTCCATTCGTAAATTTACTGCCAGGCCGGCCAGTTCATTTAAATCTTCGCTGCCCAGGGATTCAACCATAGCCCCTGAAGGATAAATCAGAGCATCGATACCGCGACTTTTCAGGTAATAATTGTAATCAAAACCACCGGGGTTACGCATCCCCCTGGCTTCGACAACCGTGCCCCTGACCCGAAGTTTTTCACCATACTTGAAATGCTCTTCCGCCTGGCCGTAAACCCTGACCAGGAGAACTCCTGTTGCCGGGAATCGGTCGATTTTAGTTTCAACCAGAGCTACACTAAGCTGATATTCACTATAGTCGGCAAAAACCAGGGGTTCCTCTGACACAGTGCCTTCAACATAAACCGGCTCCCCGGCATAATTAACAATGCTGCCGGCGGGAGTTTGAAAGGAAAAATAAAAAGCAGCCCAGCCGGCTGCAAAAACGAAAAGAAAAAGAACTGCCCGGAATAGATCCAGTGCTTTAATTGCAGCCAGCGCCAGAATCACAACAACGGGTAAACAACTGAAATAAAACAGAAAACCGGCGCTGCCAGCCCTTAAATAAGAGGCAGTAATACCGGCAATATAGGCAATGGCAATTATGACCAGGTGCCTACGGAATAAAAAGTCGATAGTCCGGGTTAAAATAGTAATTTCATTTTTCGGCTTCATCCGCTGCTGTAATTTATGCTCCGATTAGTAGTATTTTTGAATATTTAGAATGATCGGTATCACTCTATTTAAAGGTTTGGGCAAAAAAGCCAAATATTTTTTCTCTCTGCCCGGCATCCGGGGCAGGTGTGAGATAAGAAACAACAACCAGGATCACTATGGCAAGAATAAATGCCGGAAATACAGGCATAAAACCGAGAGTTGTCGCTGCGGGCAAGATGCCCAAATACCAGAGGTGAAGCATAATAGCCGGAATGACCAGGGCGGCACAGGCTCCCTGTTTTGTCGCACGGGGCCAGTAGAGGGCGCCGATCATTACCGGAAGCATGATTGAAAACCCGGAAAAAGCAAAGGCAGCTATATTGAGAATCGCTGAGGGACGAATCAGGGCTATATAGTAGGCCGCAGCGGCAAAAACAATCAGTAATATGCGGCCCAGGAAAACTGCCTGCCCGCTGCTTACCTTACGAAAACGGGTTAAAAGATCATCAGTTACAATATGGGAAACGGAAAGCAGCTGCGAATCAATTGACGATTTTACAATAGCCAGGATGACCACCAGACCGAGAACTGTCCAGACCGGGGTCAAGTACTGCTGAATCAGCATCGGCACTATGTAGTCCGCATCTTTGCCCACCAGGCCCGGGACGGCTATAGAACCCCAGACCCCCAGGAGAGTGGAAACACCAAATATTCCGGCCAGGGCCAGGGGGTAATAGAGGCTAACCTTTTTTAATTTGTCGCTGCTGCGGGCGGCAAGAATACGGGTATACATCTGGGGAAAAACAATTACGGCAATTGAGTTGACAAAAGAAAAACTGAACCAGTTAATCGGGGCGATAACCGGAGAAAGGTCACGCTGCAGCATGGCGGGGTTAACGACCATAATTTGCCCGGTTATCTCGGCAAACCCTCCGAGCGACCTGGCTACTGCAAAGAGCAGCAGCACTGCCACCACAAGAAAAACCAACCCCTGAAATATATCAGTCCAGACAGTACCGCGCAGGCCGGCTGGAATGGTGTAAACAAGGGAAACAGCAATTATAATCATGCTGGCTAACCAGTATGGAAGAGCACCCTCGGATATTGTCGTGAAGGCGAGGCTGCCCCCAATAATACTGACCACCAGGTAAGGAAGGGTATAGTAGAGAAGTAAAACTGTAAAGAGCAGCGCTACCGGGCGGCTGTTAAATATTCCACCGAAAACCTGGGGCTGGGTGGCATAGCCATAGCGTTTCCCCAGAAGCCACGACCGGTATCCTACCAGGTAATAAGTGAAGGGGGTGATAAAAATACTCCAACCGATTACATAACCGTAGGCGCCGTAACCAACTTCGTATGCCAAACCTGCATGACCGATGATTGTGAAGGCCGTAATATTGCTGGCAAAAAGAGCCATAAAGATTGCAAAACTACCCAGACCCCTACCGGCAAGGAAATAATCTTCCCTGGTTTTACGGGTAACCCTTGCACCCAGGTAACCGATTAAAACCAGGACAGCCACATAAGCAAAAAGAATGCCGATACCAAGAGTTGTGTTCATTATTCCGGCTTCTCCCCGTCAGAGGTAAATGAATCTATTACTTCACCGGGAGGGTCAGGCCAGGCCAGGGCAATAATCAGTTTCATGGCCAGCACGGCAAGGATAGCATAACCGATGTAGTATGAAAAGGCGAAAGGCATGAAACCAAAAAGAAGAGGAACCACACTATCGAGATCCCACAACCAGAAGCTGTTGTGCAGAACAAACATTACCAGGACTATTAAACTAACCAGGGTTAGGCGCTTTTTAAAAGTCATAACAGGCCTCCATCTTTATTTTCCGCTATTACAGCAGAATATCTTTCTGCTTATTCGACGGATCAGCGCTTAATCCTGCCTCATAATTAAAATGCCCGGCTAAAATAAATGTTTCACCGCTTAAGACCGGCAGCTAAACTTATTCGATAGTTACCTCCCGGGTTGCCCTGACAATACCATCAATCCGAACTGTAATCAGGTATTTGCCCGGGTTGCCAAAAAATATTCCATCAGTTAAAGAAGTCTGCCCGGGATCAACCTCGTAAGTATGTTCCGCTAAAACCTTTTCATTTCGCCCATCAACAAGCTGTACTGTCAAGCGTTCAGTATTAAAAGGCTGGTTATTATAAAAGTAGAAATAAAAATCTTCGTTTGCCTGAAAAGTGGTCTGGGGCGTAACAATTTCCAGGTCGTCATTCACTTCAAGACCTACTTCAACTACGGCCCCGTCTACGGATACGTTGGAGGGCAAATCATCCTGGCAGGACAGGCAGAAAAAAGGCAATAAGATTATTAGGAGCATGAGAATGATTTTTCGCGTTTGCATTTACTTTCTCCTTTTAATGGTATGATGATAAAAGCATATTCTGCAAAAGGCGGGATTATTCCTTCCGCCTTTTCAATGATATAATAGGACGGACCGTTTAACTAAACAAACCGGGTTGGAAGGATTCTTTGAATAAATTGTAGAATTGTACCGGGTCAAAAAACAGCTACAGGAGGATCAACTATGAGTTTATCTGTCCGCAAAATAGTAATTTCAGGAATACTTGGAGCTATTTCTATCCTGTTGGGGGTAACACGTCTCGGCTTTATACCCGTGCCAACCCCGGCAGGTCACGCCACTATAATGCATATTCCGGCTATCCTTGGTGGAGTGCTTGAAGGGCCGGTAGTCGGGCTGATTACAGGAGCTATCTTTGGTATTTTTAGTTTTTTACAACCCGGTGCGCCTTTTTTCGCCGATCCTCTTGTTTCCATACTCCCCCGCCTTTTTATAGGTGTTGTTGCCTACCTGATTTATCATGCTTTTAAAAGAATAAATACTGTTCTGGCCTGTGCCCTGGCCGGAATTTTCGGATCAGTAACCAATACAGTCCTTGTCCTGGGTATGGCCACTATCAGGGACTATCTGCCGCTTGAGGCTTCGGTTTTTACCGCTCTTACCCACGGGACTCCCGAACTGGTTGTTGCAGCAATCCTTACGGTAATTCTGGTCAAGGGAATCCAGCGCATCAGGCCGGAAGATGAAAATATCAGTTAGTTGATATAAATGGAGTTGTTTTCTGTTGAACAAGTTAATTGAGGTTGCTGACCTTAATTTTACCTACAGGGCCGGCAGCGGTAATGAAGTAAGAGCATTAAGAGGGGTTAACCTTGATATTTTCAAAGGAGAATTCCTTGCCATAACGGGTCAGAACGGTTCAGGCAAATCAACCCTGGCCCGTCATTTTAACGGATTGCTCATTCCCAAAAGTGGAGCTGTGCTAATAAACGGTCTTTCCTCGGCTGACAAAAAGAATATCCCAGCTATCCGAAAATCAGTGGGCATGGTATTTCAAAATCCAGACAACCAACTGGTCAGCAGTATTGTTGAGGAAGATATAGCTTTTGGACCGGAAAATCTCGGGCTTCCTGCCGATCTGATCAGGAAACGGGTTGACTGGGCCCTGCATACCCTGAGCATTGAAACTCTGCGCAGAGAATCGCCAATGGATTTATCGGAAGGGCAAAAGCAACTGGTAGCAATAGCTGGCGTACTGGCGATGAAACCGGAATGTATCGTTCTCGATGAACCCACCGCTCACCTCGATCCCCGGAGTCGGCGGGAAGTAATTGAGAATATCGTTTTTTTGAACAGCGAAGAGAAAATTACCATCATTCTGCTCACCCACTTTATGAACGAGGTTGTATACAGCAACCGCATGTGCGTCATGGATTGCGGAGAAATTAAACTGGTTGGTTCTCCCCGTGAACTGTTTTCCAGCCCTGAAAGCATTGAAAAACTGGGCCTTGATCTGCCAATTGCCGCCCGCCTGGCAGCGGAATTGAACAGCCGGGGCCTCACCCTGCCCGGAGATATAATTTCTGCAGAGGAGCTGGTTGATCAATTATGCCTATTGAAGTAAAAAACCTCTGCTACAGCTACAAAAAAGGAACTCCTTTTGAAAAAAAAGTTCTTCATGACATTTCTCTCACGGTAAACGACGGGGAGTTTTTAGGGTTAATCGGCCCCACCCAGGCCGGCAAAACTACCCTGGCCCAACATTTTAATGCCCTGCTGCTTCCCCAAAGCGGTAAAGTGCTGATCGGCAACTGCGACACCTGCCTGAAAGATGCCAACCTGATTGCACTGAGGCAAAAAGTAGGTTACATCTTCCAAAACCCAGACTACCAGCTTTTTGCTCCAACTGTTGGCGAAGATGTTGCTTTTGGACCAAAAAACCAGGGGCTCTCCGGCAATGAAGTTGAAGAAAGAGTGATCGAGGCAATGACCCAGGTAGGTCTTGATTTTGATACATTCAAAAATCGCGACATTTTTGCCCTCAGTGGAGGGCAAAAGAGACGGGCTGCAGTAGCAGGTGTTCTGGCCTGCCGCCCGCAAATTTTAATCCTGGACGATATCACGGCCGGGCTTGACCCCCGGGGGCGCGATGAAATTCTTGAAGTGGTAAAGGGTTTGCATCAGCAATCAATGATTACCATAATATTTATCTCTAACAGTATGGAAACCGTCGCCCGGCTTGCCGACCGCCTGGTTGTTATGGACCAGGGCCGTATAGTGATGGACGGCAGCACCAGGGATATTTTCACCCGCAGCGACCATCTGCAGGAAATAGGCCTTGAAATCCCCGACATTATGCATATTGCCAAGCAGCTGAGAGAAAAGGGATTTAACTTGCCTCCGGCTCTTTTAAATATTGAAGAAGCCGCGGAAAGCATTACCGAATGTCTGGCGAACAGGCAGGTGAGCGACTGATGGAACTGACAAAGAATATCACTCTCGGAGTTTATATGCCTGGAGAAACAGCAATTCATCGCCTTGATCCGCGAACCAAGCTTATTTCAGCCTGCCTGTTGATAGTTTTGCTTTTAATCATCAAATCGTACCAGGCTTATGCGCTCTTTTTTATTTTTATAGCAGCAATCATCCTGGTGTCGCAAATTCCTATTGGTTACGCCCTGCGCGGCCTCAAGCCTATGCTGCCAGTGCTGGTCCTGATGTGGTTTTTTCAATTGTTTTTATACTCAAGTCCTGATGCGAATATACTTTTTTCATGGTGGATCTTTACCGCTACCGATGCCGGGGCACACATGGGCAACTTAATTTCCATGAGGGTTCTTCTTCTCTTCGTGGTTACCACCACCCTGACCCTCACCACTACCATGGTTGACTTGACAGATGGAATGGACAGTCTATTGAAACCCCTGGGCAGGATCGGCCTGCCTTCACATGAACTGGTAATGACCATGATTATTGCCCTTCGCTTTGTTTTGATCCTGGCCGAGGAGCTGGACAAGATTGTTAAGGCCCAAATGGCCAGGGGTGTTGCCTTTGACCAGGGTAACTTTATTCAGAAAACAAAGAAGCTCTTCCCCGTTTTTCTGCCGCTCTTTATCAACGCCTTCAAGAGAGCGGAAGAGTTAATCGTAGCCATGGAAGCAAGAAGTTATGCCGGCAGCAGGGGCAGGACAAAAATGAAAACCCTGCACATGGGCAGGGTAGATTTTTACGCAGCTTGCGTTATATTGTTTTTTACCGCAATGACAATCCTCTTTATCCTGCAATTCCCCCCAATGATTCGATAAGACAGGGGACGGTTCTCTGTCTTATAGCAATTCGAAGGGCAGAACTTGCTTTTTATTGCTTGATATTGCTTAATTATAAATAAGACAGAGAACCGTCCCCTGTCTTATTTTTAGATTTGGCAGCCGAAAGAGGTGCCGACAGCAATGGCAGCTCGAACCTGCTCACTGTTCGGATCAACTCGCTTGGTACCGTCAACGGCAATATCAAGGGGCACTGATTCAATTTTATTCCCCCTGAGGCAGACCATCTCGTTAAAGCGCTTTTCGCGGAAAAGCTCTACCGCCTTTACGCCAAAGCGTGTGGCCAGGATCCTGTCATAGGATGTAGGGCTCCCACCGCGCTGGAGATGTCCGAGAACGGTTGCCCGGCTTTCAATAGAGGTGCGCTTCTCAATCTCTTCGGACACGATCTGGCCGATACCGCCAAGCCGCTTGGTTCCGCTTTTATCCTGGTAAATTGGTTCTTCGCCGGCAGGAAAAGCTCCTTCGGCAACAACAATGATACTGAATTTCTTCCCGCGTTCCCGCCTCTGGTTAATTTTTTTAATAATATCGTCATAGTTGAAGGGCAGCTCGGGAATTAGAATTATATCTCCGCCGCCGGCCATCCCGGCCTGAAGGGCAATCCAACCGGCATTGCGACCCATTACTTCCACGACCATAGCCCGGTGGTGCGATTCAGCGGTAGTGTGAATCTTGTCTATCGCTTCTGTTGCTGTAGTAACAGCAGAATCGAAACCAAAAGTAACATCAGTGGCAGGTAAATCATTATCTATAGTTTTTGGTATGCCGATAATCGGCAGGCCGAGCTCACTGAAGCGGTGAGCTAAAAAAAGGCTGCCGTCACCGCCGATCACCACCAGGCACTCAATAGACCATTTGCGGATGTTTTCCAGAGCATCTGCAGATCGATCCCTGCCGGTGTTGCGGTAATCTGAACCTTCAGCCCTGTAATCAAAAGGGTTATCCCGGTTAGAAGTACCTAAAATGGTCCCTCCCCGGTTGAGGATTCCCGATACGGCCTTGTCATTGATTATGGCCGCATCATTTTCAACCAATCCTTTGAACCCGTTGTTGAAGCCGATTACTTCCATGTCATAATTATAGGTAGCACCTTTAACAACTGCCCTGATTACAGCATTCAACCCGGGGCAATCGCCCCCGCCGGTGAGCAGGCCAATTCTTCTGAAACGAACAGCCTGCGAATCACCACATTTCGCAGGTGAGTTGACGGCATCTTTTACCTGAATTGCTTCTCGGGCCAGCAAATCGGCACGGTTGTTATCCGCATCATTACTGTGCCCCTTCACTTTTACCCACTCTATCGAATATTCTTTGCTTAAATCGATCAGTTTTTCCCAGAGGTCACGGTTCTCAACAGGTTCGCCCCGGGAATTGCGCCACCCGTTTTTTAGCCAGCGTTCGTACCAGCGCTGGTTAAAGCAGTTAACCAGGTAAGCGCTGTCGCTGTGCAGTTTAACCCTGCTGCCCGATGGCAGCAGCTTCAATGCTTCAACTGCCGCCTGCAGTTCCATGCGCTGGTTGGTAGTGTCTGCTGCATAGCCGCTGATTTCTTCAGTGTTATCATTATTCCTGATTACAGCGCCCCATCCTCCGGGTCCGGGATTACCCGAGCAGGCTCCATCGGTATAGATATGGTAATCAAAGGAACCCATTTTTATTCCTCCTCTGGAATTTCTGACGCCATGCCTGCAAGGTCACCAAGGATCTGCTCTAGTTCCCTCAGTTTTTCTCCATAGGCAGCCCAATCACCCTCCTGCTGGCTGGCGATTGCTTCTTCATATACTGACTGGGCCCTTGTAATCAGCTCTGCAATCTCCTGATCGTCTATTATCACAGGTTGTTCGGGAACAATAACCTGATCATCGGGCAGATCTAGCGGCAGATCATCTTCCACATCGGGCGGCAGGGCATCCATTTCACCAAAGATTTTGATCAGGGCCTTTTCCAGGGTGTCTTCCATGACTACTGTTTCTCCGAAAACAACAATAACTCTGGCTAGTTCGGGCAAACCGCCGCTTTCGGCCTGGAGAAAGATCGGCTCTACATAAAGCAGTGAACTATTGATCGGCAGCACAAGCAAGTTACCGCGAATTACCCTTGAACCAGCCTGCCCCCAGAGGGTAAACTGCTCGGATATTTCGGTGCTCTGGTCAATCCGGTTTTCGATTTGACGCGGCCCCAGGGTAACTCTTTCCTTGGGAAAGAGGAATACCTCTACATCGCCATAATTAGGCTGGTCACAGCGGGCCACCATCCAGGAAATCATGTTGTTGCGTGAATCAGGTGTAAAGGGCAAAATCAGCACGTATTCCGGTTCACTGTAACCGGGAAGCTGAAGAATGGTGTAATATGGTTCCATCTGCTGTTCCTGTCCGAAAGACTGCTCGAGGGGAATTGCCCAGAGGTCTTCACGGGTATAGAAAACATTAGGATCTGTAATGTGATACAGGGTCAATACCTGGGCCTGGATATTAAAGAGATCTTCGGGATAACGCATATGGGCCATCAACCCCTGCGGCATCTCTTCGATAGGGCTGAAAAGCTCGGGGAATATTTTGTTGTAAGTCTGAACCAGGGGATCATCCGGATCAATAACATAGTATTCAACAGTTCCGTTATAGGCGTCAATCACTACCTTGACCGAATTGCGAATGTAGTTAAAGTTGCCATAAGGGGCAGAGTAAGGATAACTGTCGGTAACCGTGTAGGCATCCTGGATCCAGAAAAGACGCCCATCTGAAACCACGATGTAGGGATCGCTGTCATACCTGAGGAAAGGAGCCAGTTTGCGCACACGCTCGCTAATATTCCGATCGAATAGAATTTTACTGTCACTGCTCAATTCATTAGAAATTAGTATACGGTATTCGCCAAATTTAAGGGCCAGCAAAGCCCGGCGAAAAATAGACTGTAAAGGTACGCCGGCTTCACCATCATAATATGTAAATGCATTTTCGTCGCCGGCAGTAGCGTAATGAAACTCTTGGGTTGCCGTATTGACGATAACATAATCGTTGGTAAGTTCACCAAAATAGATGGAGGGGTTATCAAGCTGCAGGTTGCCGCTGGGTGGTATATCGCCCAGGAAATAACGCGGCATACCCTCGCTGGTTACCTCGTTAACAGGGCTCATTGTAACACCATACCCGTGTGTATACTGCAGGTTAAGGTTTACCCAGGTCTGAGCCTGATCGGCCAGTCTGCTTTTATCGAGCTCACGGGCTGCTATCATAACCTGGCGGTATTCATTGTCTATAGTATAACGATCGATATCGACATCATTAAAGCGATAGTATAACCTAATCGCCTGAAGTTCGTTAAAGGTTGTTAACAGTGGCCTGTAATCCCAGAGGCGGACATTATTGATCGTTCCCCGGTTATCGCGCAGGTCGTTCCAGTCAAGGGACTGGGCCGGGTCATAGCTGCGATTGGAAAACAGGTTCACTCCGTAAGCCTCACGGGTAAATTTTATATTATGTCCGAGATATTCCCGTTCATAGTTAAATTCGCTCGGCTCAACAACAAAACTCTGGATCAGCGCCGGGTATGCCCAACCACCTAATAAAGATACCCCGATCAAGGCAAGAACGCCATAAATGAACAGGCGGTACCTGCGTAAAAATATATTGGCCACGAAGACCAGGGTTATGACAATGGCAAGAATCATCAGAACCATCAACACAGGGTAGTTAGCATTCATATCGGCATAGCCAGCGCCAAAGACCACCCCTCTTTCAGAAAGAACCAGTTCGAGCTGCTGCAGGTGATAATCCCAGGCTTTCAGTCCGAAAATAAGGGCAAACAATACTGCCATGTGGCTGACTCCCCTGGAAGGAGGCAGCATCCAACCCTGTTTGCCCCGAGCAGGCGGATTGAGCATTAAATAGATAAAACCGACAAGAAGCAGAGTAACGACAAAAGCCATCATCAAAAAACTGTAAAGAAAACGGTAAAATGGCAGCCTGAAAATGTAAAAGGAGAGATCGGTACCAAAAGCGGGGTCACTGATACCAAATGGCACATGGTTGAAAAACTCCAGCGTTTCCATCCAATAGCTGCCGGCATATCCTGACAAAAAATAAGCCAAAACAGCAGCAATAACAGTAAAGTAAACGGTCAGGCGGCGCGGGGTTAAAAAGCGCATGAACCCCCCGGCCATCAGTTTTTCCCGCAGCGCCAGGTTTGGAAAAGTGAGAATGTAGCGCTTTGTAAATAGCAAGTTGACAAAGATAAAGATAAAGAGGAGCAACAGAGCTCCTATTCTCATGCCAAGCCGGGTTAGGTGCTGGGTCCAAAAAACCCCTGAAGCATCAAGATCCTGAAACCAGAGCAGATCGAGATACAGATTGGTGACACTCATTACCAGGGACCCGATAATGACCACGGCTATTATGATGAAAACGAATCGATTGTTTCGCATGTTTATCCCCTCCGAAAAACAAATACCGGTGCAGCACCGGTTAATAATAATGTTAATTAATTTTAGCTTATATTAATCATCGTTGTCAAAAAGCTTTTTAGTATAATGACCGAACAGCTGCTTCAGCTGCCAATAATCGCCGGGCCGGAAGAGGTTCCAATGCGGGTAGCGCCTGCTTCGATCATCTGCCTGGCCGCTTCGGCCGTGCGAACACCTCCCGAAGCTTTAACACCAATATCCGGGCCGACGGTCTCCCTCATCAATTTAACATCGGCTACCGTTGCCCCACCATGCCCGAAGCCGGTTGAAGTTTTTACAAAGGCGGCTCCTCCCTCACAGGCCAGTTCACAGGCCAGGCGTTTCCGTTCGTCATCAAGCAGCCCGGCTTCGATTATAACCTTCACCGGTGCACCTGCCGCTGCCTGCACTACGTCAGCGATATCTTTAATAACGTAATCCCGATCGTTACTGATCAAAGCCCCGATATGTATCACCATATCAACTTCATCAGCGCCGTTCTTAACCGCCTCACCAGCCTCAAACGCTTTGGCGGCGGTGGTTGAAGCCCCGAGAGGGAAACCAATAACCGAGCATACTTTTACCCCGCTTCCTTCAAGTTCTTTGTTAGCGGTTTGAACGTATGATGAGTTAATACAAACAGAATAAAACCCGTATTTAAGTGCCTCCTTGCACAGAGCCTTTATCTCTTCTTCCGATGCATCAGGCTTTAACAGGGTATGGTCGATATAAGCGGCCAACGATTCGGGCATTTTTATCATCCTTTCCGACATTTATTCAACTACCCCAAGAATCAGTTCCGGCCTGTCTACCGGCTTATCGTGAAACTCGTAAGCAGATAAAATCATCTCTTCCACGGTCTCCACCAGTTCAGGGGAGGCATTATCCGCGGCGTGGATAACTACCAAGGGTTCGCCGCTTATGACCTTGTCGCCAATCTTTTTCTCAATAACAAGCCCGACAGCAGGGTCAATCAGTGAATCTTTCTTTTCACGACCGGCTCCAAGAGTCATTGCTGCCAGACCGATTGTTTCGGCTTTGATCCGTTTAACAAAGCCTGCCCGGGTGGATTTAACATTAACTTTATTATTTACCCTGGGCAGCAAAGTCAGGTCATCAACTATGTTGCTATCACCGTGCTGGTTCTTTATAAGCTCTTTAAATTTCCCGGCTGCAGATCCGGTTCTGATAGTTTCCAGGAGCAGTGCCCGGCCTTTTTCGGGGTCGGCACTTACTCCGGCCAGGGTCAGCATCCAGCTGCCTAAAACAAGGCATAACTCGAGCAGATCTTCCGGACCTTCACCAAGCAGGGTTTGAACAGCTTCTTCAATTTCCAAAGCATTACCAACAGCCCTGCCCAGGGGTTGATCCATATTTGTAACAACCGCCACGGTTTTTTTAGAAGCACCCTGGCCAATTGAGACCATGGTCCGGGCCAGTTCAAAAGCATCTTCTTGCTTTTTAAGAAAAGCTCCGTCACCTGCTTTTACATCTAATACCAGGGCATCTGCACCTGCTGCCAGCTTTTTGCTCATCACGCTGGCAGCGATCAGCGGCATACTGTCTACAGTAGCGGTAACATCGCGCAGGGCATAAAGGAGTTTATCGGCAGGGACAAGATTTGCGGTTTGACCGGCAACGGCGACACCAATATCTTTAACTGCGCTGATCAACTCGGGAACAGTCATATCGCTGCTGAACCCCGGTATCGATTCGAGTTTGTCAAGGGTGCCTCCCGTGTGCCCCAGGCCGCGCCCCGAAAGTTTGGCTACCGGCGCTCCGGCCGCTGCAACAAGGGGAGCAAGAACCAGGGTAGTAGTATCACCCACCCCTCCGGTGCTGTGTTTGTCAACCTTGATCCCCGGAATAGCATCGAGCGAAATAGTTTCACCTGAATTGATCATAGCTTTGGTCAGGTTAAGCGTTTCTTTTTCATTCATGCCCCTGAAATAGATGGCCATCGCCAGGGCAGAAATCTGGTAATCGGGGATAGTGCCCTCCACATAGCCGTTGATCAGGTGATCAATTTCGTGTGCTGACAATACATGGCCATTACGTTTTTTTAGGATTAGATCATAAACCCGCAAGTGAACACCACCCGGTTGCTTTTTTTAACGTTTGCCTTTGTCATATGGTTCTCCCGCCGCTTTCGGCGCCTGCGATGATTTGGATGACAGAACAAGGGCAATCAGGGTTACCACGTAAGGAAATGCCTTCAAATAGATACCCGGAATCTGGGCCAGCACAGGAATTACCTGAGATACATTGGCTATTGTGCTGGCAAAACCAAAGAAAAAAGTAGCAGCGAGGATACCCCAGGGCTTCCACTGTCCGAAAATCAACGCTGCCAGGGCCAGGAAACCGAGACCAGCGGCGGTTCCGTTATACTCTCCGGAAAGAGTAACGATAAAAATTGCCCCACCAAGCCCGGCACAGCCCCCCGAGATAATAACGGCCAGGTAACGCATCAGGTATACATTTACACCGGCCGAATCTGCTGCATGGGGATGCTCCCCGCAGGCCCTTAAGCGCAGGCCAAAGCGGGTTTTAAAGAGCACGAAAGTAGATACAGCCAGGATCAGGAGAACCAACCAGGTTGTTGCATAGGTATGGGTAAAAAAGAGTCTGCCCAGCACGGGAATATCAGAGAGAACCGGTATGGTTAACCTGCTCATGCCGCGAATAATCTGGACATTGCCGCTGCCCGTAAAAAAACGGGCCAGGTATACGGTAACCGCGCTGGCAATCATGTTAATAGCAATTCCGCTGATTACCTGGTCGGCATTTAAGGTTACACAGGCAAAAGCATGCAGCACGGCAAAGAGAGCGCCAAATACAGCAGCGGCAAGCAAGCCGTACCAAACTGCCACTCCGGGAGAAGCAGCTTCCACCTGGGATATTGTATAAGCGCCTACAAACATCCCCATCAGCATCAGCCCTTCAAGACCGATATTGACCACACCGCTGCGTTCAGAGAAAAGTCCGCCGAGAGAAGTAATCAAAAGGGGAATGGTAAAAGCGATAGCATAGGGGAATATCTGATAAATCAGGTCGATCATTACTTCTCACCCCCTGCATCTGCTTCAATTTTTTCAACTTTGCCTTTCCGTAAAAAAGCTCCCGGTTTTATCTTTTTCAGTTTATCCCAGTTTCTTTCAATTAAAACGCTGGTTGCTGCAAAATAGATGATGGTGGCTATAATAGTATCGGCAATTTCAGGTGGTATGGCAGTCATGGCATTCATGAAGCCTTTTCCGGTATGCAGCAGGCCGAAGAAAAGGGCTGCCGCAAACACTCCCCAGGGGGAATTGGCGCCAAGCAGCGCCACTGCTATACCATCAAAGCCCTGGGCCGGTAAAACACCAATCTGCATATTCGAGGCAAAACCAACATAAAAAGTTGCTCCGCCCAGGCCGGCCAGTGCCCCGGCAATAGCCATGGAGAGCATTATATTGCGATTAACGTTTATCCCTGCTGCCCGGGCTGCATCACGGTTATAACCCACCGCCTTCAATTCATAACCGAGGGTGGTCCTTTCCAGGATAAATGCAGAGATAATAACAAATATTACTGCCAGCACTATACCCAGGTTAATATAAGACCCGCTGAAGAGCGATGTGAGCCAGGGAACCTTTAAAGAAGCCGCTTCGGGTATTCGCTGTGATTCAGTTTCAAGAAACGGACCCTTAAAATACCACGGTACAATATAAAATACAGCCCAGTAGGCAATCCAGTTCATCATAATCGTAGCGACAACCTCATGGACGTTGAAACGGGCCTTGAGAAAACCGGGAAGCGCCGCCCAGAGCGCACCACCTAGTAAAGAGGCAAGAATAATTGCAGTTAGCAGCAGCGGTTTCGGCCAGGCAAAGGTCAGACCGATCGCTGTAGCGCATAAGCCGCCAATCAGCATCTGGCCGGCTCCACCAATATTAAACAACCCCGTTCTAAAAGCAAACGCTACAGAAAGACCGGCAAAGATGAGCGGTGTGGCTGTTGCCAGGGTATTGCCAATCCGTTCAATATTCATTATCCCACCCCGGAAAAGATAAAAAAACCCTTCAAAAGGGTTGTTTCCAGTAGCGATCATTAAACCTGCACCAGCCACCAGGCCAAGTAAAACAGCAAAGAGTGACATGAAGAAATCTTTTCTGACCCTGACTTTTGTTTTCAAACAGCTACACCTCTCTTTCCGCCTGCCATCATCAGACCAATCTCATTTTCATCAGTCTGCGCTGCATCCAGAATCCCGACCAGTTCACCGTTGTAAATTACGGCAATACGGTCGGAGAGATCAAGAATTTCATCCAGTTCCAGTGATATAAGGAATACTGCTTTACCCTGGTCACGCTGCTCAACCAGGCGCCGGTGGATGTATTCAATGGCCCCGACATCAAGCCCCCGGGTAGGCTGCACCGCTATAAGCAGTTCCGGGTTACCGTCTATTTCCCGTCCCACGATGGCCTTTTGCTGGTTACCTCCCGACAGAGAACGGGCTGATGCCTCTGCCCCCTGTCCGGAGCGAACGTCAAAATCTTTAATAATTCTCTCTGCGTGGTCGTAAACATAATCCCAGTTAATTATACCTTTTTGGGAATAAGGAGGACGGTAATAATTCTTTAGAATCAGGTTTTCCTGCACTGTGTAATCGAGAACCAGGCCGTGTTTGTGCCTGTCGTCGGGGATATGGGCCATTCCGGTTTCAATGCGCCTGCGAATGGGCAGGGCACAGATATCCTGACCGTGAAGTTTAATCGTGCCTGAATCAGCCCGGCGCAGTCCGATGATAGTTTCAACAAGTTCAGTCTGCCCGTTTCCATCAACCCCGGCCAGACCAACAATTTCACCACAACGTACGCCAAGTGAAAAGTTTTTTATACCGTGCTTGCCGTCGCTGCCGGCGACCGTGAGGTTCTCAATGGTCAGAATTTCACTGCTGGGGTTGGCCTTTTCTTTCTGCAGTTCGAACAAAACTTTACGGCCAACCATCATTTCGGCCAGTTTCTCCTCCGAGGTGTCGGAAACATTGACAGTGCCAACTACTTTCCCCCAGCGTATAACAGTACAGCGGTCGGCAATATTCATAATTTCACGCAGTTTGTGGGTAATTAAAATGATCGTTTTGCCTTCTTCAATCAGGCCGTGCATAATCTTGGTCAGTTCCTGCACTTCCTGGGGAGTCAGCACCGCGGTAGGTTCGTCGAAAATTAATATCTCGGCATCACGGTAGAGCATTTTCAAGATTTCAACACGCTGCTGCATGCCAACTGAAACTTCGGAGATAATTGCATCCGGATCAACATTGAGCCCATAGCGTTTGGACAGCTCCCTGATTCTTGCAGAAGCGCTGCGGGTATCAATCACCAGCGCTTTTGTCGGCTCGATTCCCAGAATAATATTTTCTGTAACAGTAAAATTGTGAACAAGCTTGAAATGTTGGTGCACCATGCCGATACCGAGGTCGTTGGCTATATTTGGGTTGGCTACGTTAACTTTCTCACCCCTTAAGCTGATGGAACCTGAATCGGGCTGGTAGAGGCCAAATAAAATATTCATCAGGGTTGATTTTCCTGCCCCGTTTTCTCCCAACAGGGCGTGAATTTCTCCCTTTTTAACCTTGAAGGTTATATCATCGCAGGCCACCACACCGGGAAATTCCTTGCGAATATCCTCCATCTCGATAATGTGGCTCAAACGCATCAACTCCCCTGTATTAGAAAAAAAGGGCGGGTTAACCGCCCTTTTTCGCTTCAATTAATTTTACATTAATCGAAAAGATCTCCCTTGACGTCGGATACTATAATGTCGCCGCTCTGCAGGGCTGCAAATACTTCAGCAACAATTCCTTCAACCTCATCGTCAAGGTTGGGGTTTTCCTGGGGAATCCCGATTCCAAAGTTGTTTGCATCAAGGTTCAGGATCTGTCCTCCGGGAAACTCGCCGTTAAGCTCGGCCTCAATCATATCGTATGCTGCTCTGTCGATATACTTCATTGCCGAAGTAAGAATGATTGAGTTGGTGCCATCATAGATACCTTCTGCATACTGATCAACATCGACACCGATAACCCAGACATCTTCACCAGCTGAAGCGCGGGTTTTAGCTTCATTAATTGCGCCTATGCCAACTCCGCCGGCAGCGGCAAAAATAGCATCCACACCTTTGTCATACATAGCAGCTGCCAGAACCTGGCCGGCAGCAACATCATCAAAGGTGCCCTGGTATACAAAGTTTTCTGCATTCATTTCAATGTTGGTATCATAGTTTTCATTGGCATATAGAATACCCTGCTGGAATCCCCAGTTAAAGCGCTGGACAGCAGGTATTTCCATTCCGCCTATGAAACCTACTTCGCCCTCACCAAGTTGAAGAGCCGTAGCCACACCAGCCAGGAATCCCGATTCATGTTCGGCAAAGAAAATAGATACAACGTTATCCTTAACTACAGGATCCCAGTCACCGGCATGGGGATAACCGTCAATCAGGACAAACTTGGCATCCGGGTAACGATCCTGGACATCGTAGATCGCTGTTTCAAATTTGAAACCGGGGCAGACAATAAACATAAAACCGGCATCAACCAGGTTGCCAATCTCGGTAATATAATCTGCCTCTGTAGTTCCTCCTGGTTGCAGATACCTGGTTTCCAGGTTAAATGTTCCGGCTGCAATCTGAATGCCTTCCCAGGTGCCCTGATTAAAAGACTTATCATCGATAGTGCCGGCGTCAGTAACCATACCGACCTTCATATCACCGGCAGGGGGAGCCTCACCTTCTTCACCATTGTCTTCATCGGCAGCAGGCGGGGGAGTATCTGTCCCACCACAACCGATTACGGCAAAAACGAGACATACTACCACGAACAAAGCTAACCATTTTTTCACGGTAAAACCTCCTCTTTTTTCTTAAACCTTTTGTACACTACTTTAAGGTATCTTTCTTGTCAAGCAGGCAATAAAATATCACCACCCGACATTGGAAATTATTATATTAGTTCTCCATTGACCGAAAAAATCCTTCCGGGATTAAAGCCACATTAAAAGGATTTACAGCCAATTATTGCGAAAGGTACTTAAAAATAACCCGCTTATCGTGTTATGATACTTAATAAGCCATTGACTGAACTGGAAAGGAAGGATAAAAGATGAGCAACATTAGAAACCAAAAACTGGCCCCTGAAGGGCACAGGCGAATTAAATGGGTCAGCAGGCATATGCCTGTTTTAAACAGCCTGATTGAACAGTACAGCGCTGAAAAACCTTTTAAGGGAATCAAGATGGCTGTCTGTATTCACCTTGAAGCAAAATCTGCTTACATGGCCAAATCATTTAAGGAATGCGGTGCCGAAGTGGTAATTACCGGGAGTAACCCTCTTTCAACCCAGGATGCAATAGCTGCAGCACTGGTAGAGGATGGAATTGAGGTTCATGGTTGGCATGGCGCTAGCGGTGAGGAATATACAGCGCATATTCGCAGCGTTGTCGACAGTGGACCCCAGCTGATCATTGATGACGGTGGCGACCTGATTACCATGCTGCACCGCGACAGACCGGACCTGCTGGAGAGGGTGATTGGCGGAGCGGAAGAAACAACTACTGGTCTGATCCGGCTGAGGGCTATGGCTGCTGAAGGCAAACTGGCCTTCCCGGTAATTGCTGTCAATGATGCCCTGTGCAAGTACTTGTTCGATAACCGTTACGGAACAGGACAATCAGTATGGGATGGGATCATGCGCACAACCAACCTGCTAATATCCGGTAAAAATGTTGTAGTCTCAGGGTTCGGCTGGTGTGGAAGAGGTGTAGCCATGCGTGCTGCCGGCCTCGGCGCTAATGTAATTATAACCGAGGTTGATCCAATTCATGCCCTAGAAGCAGCTGTGGAGGGGTTCAGGGTTATGCCGATGAAAGATGCGGCACAGATCGGAGATATTTTTGTTACAACCACCGGCTGCCGCGAGGTGGTTGCCGCCGGGCATATCCCCCTGCTTAAAGATGGGGCTATTTTAAGCAACGCCGGCCATTTTGACGTAGAAATTGATAAAAAAGCGCTGGGTGAACTGGGTACCCTTGTTGGCCGGCCGCGAGATAACATTGATGAATATAAGCTGAAAAATGGAAAATGTGTATACCTGCTCGGTGAAGGACGGCTGGTTAACCTGGCAGCCGGTGACGGTCACCCGGCAGAAATAATGGATCTTTCATTTGCCCTTCAGTTTGGAGCTATGCAATACCTGCTCCGGGAAGGCAAAAATCTTGCCGCTGATGTAATAGCTCTTCCGGCAGAATATGATCGCAAAACTGCGGCCATGAAGCTTGAAGCAATGGGAATTTCGATCGACAGCCTGACTGACAGCCAGCAGGAATACCTGGAAGCCTGGCAGTAGAGAATCGGAGCTGTTGCCTTTCTAATAAACAGTTATCAGGTCGGCGATATTTTCATAAGTTTTTTCGCCGATACCGCTGACATCCATTAATTCCCTGGGGTCTTTAAAGTATCCGTTTTTTTCACGGTAGGCAACGATCTGCCCTGCCCGGACATCACCAATTCCTGGCAGGGTAGTTAATTCTGCAGTTCCGGCCGTATTAATATTTATTTTAACGGATGAATTCTCAACAATGGTTACTCTCTCACCCGGCGCAGCCCCGGTTTCTGCACCGGCAATATAAATCTGCTCACCGTCAAATAGAGGCCTGGCCTGGTTTATAGCTTGCTGATCGGCTTCCGGGCTTACCCCCCCGGCTAGCTCAAGCAGTTCGTAAACTCTTGAACCTTCGGGTAGATGGTAAATGCCGGGTTTATTGACAGCCCCGATAAGGTGAACGGTTATTTCAACAGATTCCAGGACAGGATTAAGCGGCTCCTCAAAACCGGACTTAACCAACTCGGGCGCTGTTCTGTTCTGCCCGGCCCCGCGCCATACTGCTGCACCGATCAAGAGTAATGCCAGTAAAATGATTACTATTTTTTCGCCATTGCCTATTTTTTCTTTAAGTGTTTCAAACATTAACGCATCACCCCTGGTTTTTGTACTGGTATGTATTAGCTTCGTTTAATTGACAGAGAGAGCCTGGTTATGCGATTTTAATAAAAGGATTGGGAAATAGACAACAAAATTCTTATTCTCCCCGCCAGCAACTTTTTCCTTTTCCTGCCGGGAATAAAAAAGCGCCCTAAAAAGGACGCCTGTTTGATTACAATGTTTTTTAACAATAACCGGAATGCTGACTCTTACAGGCCAGGTTCTTTATTCTCTTTATTCTCTTTATTCTCCTTCTTCTCCACTTCTGCAGCTTCTTCTTCATCTTCCGGGATGTTTATTCCAAGCACATTAATATTAATTGCCTTTACTTTCAAACCGGTTGTTTTCTCCACATTGCCCCTGATTGCTTTTTTCAGTTTATCGGTTGACTCAACAATAGGAACACCATATTCGGCAATAACACTCATATCAATGGTAACGCTGTCGCCATCCACAGTAACCTTAATGCCCTTGGTTAAATCTTTTTTCCCAAGTTTCTCGGCAATTCCGCCAACCAGACCGCCGCTCATTCCGGCAATACCGTGAATATCGCTCGAAACAATACCGGCAATAATAGCAATTACTTCCGACGAGATCCTGATGCTGTCTCCTTCTTGATCCTGATCTGATTTGATGACGGCTTCTTCAATTCCTAAATCTTTCTCATGTTCTTTTTTAGCCATTTTTTATCCTCCTTGTAAGATATTAAAAGCCGGAAATCTTTTTATCCGGCCTTTTCTGCAAATCTGCAGCAATTATTGATAGGAATAACCTGAAATTGTCTTGGTGATTATAGGTATTATTTTAAACTCTGTAATATATTATATAATTTGAATATTTAACTGTCAAGCAGGTTCGGTTTAAATGAAAGCAAAAATCAGGCAAGAGAAAAGGGAATTCTCAGGTCTTCCAGGGTCTTGAAGTGCTTGCCGCTTAGGTCGTAACCGGCCGAATTAAATGCAGCGGCGGGGATTATTATTTTTTTGTAAAACTTCAGGTCGGCATTCTGTTTAACAGCTGCCCTGAAATCACCTGCCGTTAGCAGCCCGGCACAGTTGATTGAGCCACCGAAGAATTTTGACCGGACAGTTTTCAGGTTTATCCCGGTTAGGCCATATTTCTCCAGGGCTGTTCTCCAGCGGACCAATGAAGGGTCAGATACAAGCATCAAGGTCTTCTCTCCTGCCACTTGCTGCCTGCTGACTGCTTCAACCTGGAGAGGATCAAGATCATAATCAAAAACCAGGCCTGATACTTCACCCACTTTTTTATTAAGGTTTATTCTGCAGAACTGCCCGTTGCGCAAAATGCCCAAGCCGGGATTTTCTTTATTATCAATAATATGAAAAGCATCAACCCTGCTTCCTGGTTTCCGGTCATCTACCTGCTCAATAAGGTCTCCTCTCATTATTCCTGCTTTGTAAGCCTTGCTATTGTAAATTACTCCCTTTATTACAGGTTCAAGGTTATCAACTGCCGGCGGCTCAGGCAACAGAACTGCCTGCAGACTATTTTCCAGCCCGGCAGCAAAACTTTCAAGCTCCTGCTCTGTTCCCGGGGGCGGGATTGCTTCAGAAGCGCTTAACGCAGTATAACCGGGTTTCAGAATACGTATGGTATCTGCGCCGGCCTGATCAAGAATAAAAATTGTCTGCCGCAGGTCTTCATAACCAACCAGGTGAGGAAGGGCAACAAGACTGCCGTGAAAGGGCAACCTGGAGCGGTGTAAAAGTTCCGGCGCAGCAAGAGCATTGTGTGGTTCATGATCATTCATTAAAAGAGCACGGCCCTTTACAGAGGCGCTGTTGAGAGAAAGCACCAGCTCCAGGGGTTGCTGGTCGACCAGGAAATCGACAATTTTTTCTGTGAGGAGCGATGCGTTAGTGGTAACCTGAATTGGGGTTGAGGGATACAAAAGGCGAATCTTTTTAATAATATCAAGGATCGCGGGGTGAGTAAACGGCTCCCCCTCGCGTAACCTGGTTGCCGATTCACCAATGATGATCTTTCTGCCGGGATCCAGGTATTGCACTAAATCAGACCATACATTTCCGGGAAGCGGTAGAAAACTGTAAGCCCTGGTTTGGGGAGGATTATGCTTGTGGCTGCAAAAAATACAGGACAGGTTACAGATCCCGGTCAGGGGCAGCACATTGTGTTCCCGTACTGCTTCAACCAGTAAAGACTGCAGTTCATGTCCTTCTTTTAATAAACTCAAGTCAATGCCCCCGGTTAGCGAACGACAATATTAACAAGCCGGCCAGGCACGGTAATAACCTTTACAATTTGTTTACCTTTAAGCAGTTCGCCTACCCTGTCGGCGCTGCGGGCAGCACTGATTAAGTAATCATCAGAACAATCAGCCGGCACTACAACCCTTCCGCGTACCTTACCATTAATCTGGACGACCACTTCTACTTCTTCAACAATTAGTTTATCCGGATTGAATTCCGGCCAGGCCTGGCTGTGCACGCTGTCATTGTGGCCCTGAATCATCCAGGCTTCTTCCGCCAGGTGAGGAGCAAAAGGCGCTAAAAGTAAAATAGTTTTATTTAGGGTATCCCGGAGCAATTGATGATTCTGTTTTGAACTTTCAACGTTAAGGCGGTATGCGTAGACTGCATTAACCAGTTCCATAATTGAACTGATCGCGGTATTAAAATTAAAACGCTCCTGAATATCATAAGTTACTTTTTTTATCGTCCCATGAAGGGCCCGTTCAAGTTCATTTTCTGCCTCACCAATATCTGCAGAACCGCCTCCGCAGGCAAACTGGTCTTTGCATTCTTCAACCATCTTCCAGATCCGGCGCAGAAAACGATGAGCTCCCTCCACACCCTGGTCATTCCAGTCTAAATCTTTTTCCGGAGGGGCGGCAAAAAGGATAAAGATACGCCCCGTATCTGCTCCATATTTTTTTACAATTTCATCAGGTGTAACAACATTGCCTTTTGATTTTGACATCTTGGCCCCATCCTTGTAGACCATACCCTGGGCCAGAAGCCTGCTGAAAGGCTCTTCGCATTTAACCATTTCGGCATCAAATAGCACTTTTGTAAAAAAGCGGGCATAAAGCAGGTGCAAAACCGCATGTTCAATGCCCCCGATATATTGATCAACAGGCATCCAGTAATCTGCATCTTCGGGATGAAAGGGAGCCTGGTCTGCACCGGGGCTTGTATAACGCAGAAAATACCATGATGAGCAGATAAATGTGTCCATGGTATCTGTTTCACGCCTGGCTGCCCCGCCACATAGCGGGCAGGTTGTATTGATGAAGTCTTCGTAGTGAGAAAGAGGAGGAACCCTGTTCCCCGACAGCTCAACTTTATCAGGCAGCATGACGGGAAGATCTTCCAGGGGCACAGGGACGGCACCGCACTTTTCGCAATTAATAATTGGAATAGGCGCCCCCCAGTAGCGCTGCCGTGAAATAAGCCAATCACGCAGACGATAGGTTACTTTGAAGCTTCCAAAGCCTTTCTCTTCAAGAAAGTCAGTTACCGCTTTCATACCTTCCTCGTTATCCATCCCGTTAAACTGTTCTGAATTGACCATCTTCCCTTCTCCCGGGTAAGCCATGGTCATTTTGTCTGCATCAAGCTGTTCACCCTCAGGCTGAATAACAACCCTGACCGGCAGGTTGTGCTTACGGGCGAATTCAAAATCGCGCTGGTCATGGGCGGGAACTCCCATTACCGCCCCGGTTCCATAACCGATTAGAACATAGTTGCCGACAAGCACAGGAACCTCTTCTCCGTTTACCGGGTTAATAACATGCCTGCCTGTTAAAAGGCCGATCTTTGGTGCATCTTCAGAGGTTCTCTCTATCTCGCTTTCTTTCCTGACCTTAGCTGCAAAATCAAGAATCTCTTTTTCACGGTCTGTTCCCTCAACCAGTTTTTTGACCATGGGATGTTCGGGAGCAAGAACCATTGATGTTACTCCGAACAAAGTATCCGGACGGGTAGTAAAAGTGCGAATCTCCTCGCCGGCCAGTTCCTTTACCTTAAAAGATATTTCTGCACCTTCACTTCTGCCAATCCAGTTTTTCTGCATTATTTTAACCCGTTCAGGCCAATCTTCCAACCGCTCAAGGTCCTGGAGCAGGCGCTCGCCATAATCGGTAATCCGCAGGAACCACTGCTTCAGGTCGCGGGTTTCAACCGGGGAAGAGCAGCGCCAGCAGAGCCCCTGTTCCACCTGTTCGTTGGCCAGCACTGTTTCACAGGTTTCACACCAGTTAACGCTGGCTTTTTTCTTATAAGCCAATCCTCGTTCATGCATCAGCAGGAATAACCACTGTGACCAGCGGTAATAATCAGGGGCAGAAGTGTTTACTTCGCGTTTCCAGTCATAACTTACCCCGAGGCGGTTTTGCTGATCTTTCATGTGACTGATATTTTTGGCAGTCCATTCGGCAGGATTAACCCTGTTGTCGATCGCTGCATTTTCTGCAGGCAATCCAAAGGCATCCCAACCCATGGGGTGAATAACGTTGAAGCCGCGCATACGTAAAAACCTGGCCAGCACATCGCCGATCGAGTAAACGCGCATGTGCCCCATGTGCAGCTTACCCGAGGGATAGGGGAACATTTCAAGAACATAATACTTGGTTTTCTGACTATCGATTTCTGATTTAAATGAATCATCGGCAGCCCATTTTTTCTGCCATTTTTTTTCTATTACAGCTGGATCATAACTGCTCAACCTGATAACCTCCGTCTTCAAAATTCTGCAATAAAAAAACCCGCCCGGTCAAGGGACGGATTTTTACCCGCGGTACCACCCTTATTGGTGAAACAAAGTTTTGGTGGAGCTGGCGGGAGTTGAACCCGCGACCTCTTCCATGCCAAGGAAGCGCGCTCCCACTGCGCCACAGCCCCCCGTTTTGTTACCCGCTTTCAGCCGTTATCGCCGGCATACGGCGGAGGTTTTTTACCACCGCTTCTCCGGGACGAGTTCAGAAGTTAAGCCTGCCGGTTTCCAGCAATCCCGGCTCTCTGTTTAAGCATCCCTGCTTACTGCTTCCCATCATCAAATTTTATATAGCAGCTCAATTACACATAACATTATATGCAGGGCTGTCTTTGTTGTCAATAGCCAAGTGACAACCGACCCTTTCCAGCATCGCATGGTGATCCATGCAGTTCACGACAAATCGATTTCCTGGAATTATTACCCTGACAGCTCCAGCTGGTAAGATTCCCCAGAATACATATCGATGATTAACATTTTTCCGGAAGGAAGCACTCCGTCAAGCCTGGCAAGGTATTTAACCGCTTCAATAACCTGCCACGAAGCGATCATGGAGGGTGTTGTCGCAGGATTACCCAGTTCTCTTTCCACACCCCTGTCACTGCTGCGATCGGATTCTGACCCGTATATTGAAGCCAGCAGGGGTTTATCAGGCCTGATTACTGCCACCTGGCCAAGAAAACCGGCAATGGCACCATGGACCAGCGGCACATTTAGTTTTATGCAGGCTTTTTCGAGATCAAATCTTGAGTGAAGGTTATCAAGACAGTCAATGACCAGGTTACAGCCGGCAAATATTTCAGGCAAATTTGTACGATCGCCTCTGCAGTGGTAGGTTACCAGGTTAACTGCACTATTGACCATTTTTATCCTCGATGCAGCAGCTTCCACTTTTGGCCGACCCAGGTTTTCTTCCAGGGCCAGTAGCTGGCGGTTAAGATTGCTATCGGCAAAAGTGTCATCATCGACAGCAACCAGTGTCCCCACACCCATCCGGGCCAGCATTTCCAGGGTAATACCACCGAGCCCGCCACAACCTGCTACGCCCACCCTGGCTTCAAGTAGCTTAATCTGTCCGTTAATACCAACAGTGCCTATACTGCGCTGGTATCTTTCGGGAATAATACCTGCCTTAAGGGCAGCCAGTTCAACAGAACGCCTTTCTTCACCAGTATGATCCGAAAGCGTTCCAACCGCTTCAACGCTCAGGTAGTTGTATTTTTCTCCACCGGGATTAACTCCTTCACGAGATTCCCGGCGCAGAACTTTTTCTGAGATCAATTGATTATCACCACCATCAACAGGTTGCCGGTCAGCTAGGTTATTTTACTGATCAGGAGTTTCCAGAATTACCTGCGGGGCTTCACTCCAAAGCCTTTCAAGGTCATAAAAAACACGTGCTTCGGGTTGAAAAATGTGCACAACAATCAAACCAAAATCGATTACAACCCACCAGGCTTCCCTGTATCCTTCAATTCGCAAAGGACTGTGCCCCTGTTTTTTCATGCTTTCTATCAGGTAGTCACAAATTGTCCTGACCTGGACTGCCGTATTACCAGTTATCAGTAAGAAATAATCAGCAACAATTGATACCCGGCCTACTTCAAGCAGGCACAAATCACTGCCTTTTTTGTCAGATGCCAGCTCCGTGGCATAGAGGGCCAGCTTCCTGGAAGAACCGGCCGTTAACTGCGCCAAATAACAACACCTCCCTGCAGGCTGTATTAACTGCCTGTAAGCTTCTCCACCAGTTCATTGCGAAAAGCAACTGAGCGTGGATGGAGAAGCAAATTTCGATCCAGAACAGACTTAATTGCATTTTCAACGGCAAGCAAAAGAGCCTGGTCAAGGTTGCAGTGTGAAGCCTTCCTGATCTCCCCCACTCCCTTAAACGAGCGCCCGGGCTCTATATAATCAGCCAGGTAAATAATCTTTTCCAGAAGCTTCATACCTGGACTACCGGTTGTATGGTAAGCAACGGCGCTGATTATTTCCCGGTCTGTTATACCCAACTCTTCTTTTATGAGATATGCTCCGACCGGGGCATGAAGCAGTTTTCTTTCAAGCCCGGTAATCCGATCAAGCCTGATCCCGTATTGCTCAGCTTTTGTAACCTGTAGATCGCTGCTGTAACGTTTAGCATAGTCATGAACCATACCGGCTGTAAAAGCTTTATTTTGATCAGCTCCATAACGGCAAGCCAGCGACACTGCTTCTTCGGCAACAGCAAGAGAATGCCGGTAAAGTTTGTGGCCAAGCATTTCCTGCATCAGCTGTTGAATCATTTCGGCTTTCATAAAGCGGCTCCGGTCTCTCCTCCAATCCGCCTGCCAGCCGGTTGAAAAACTGTTTCAGGCACTGCTCACTTATAATAATCAAACCGGGCCTTATTGCTCGCGCGGTTTTGCTTCGTTAACAACCAGTTTACGCCCTTCCAGCTCGACACCGTTGGTTTTTTCCAGAATATCATCCAGGCAGTCGTCATTAACCTCAACAAAACCGTAGCCGCGGGAACGTCCGGTTGCCCGTTCCGTAATAATGCGGCATTCAAGCACTTCCCCGTATTGAGAGAAAAACTGTTCCAAATCGGGTTCCTTAGTGCTCCAGGGAATATTCCCTACATACAATGTTTTTGCCATTTACAAAACACCTCCGCAATTATTGTAACCTTCTGCAATGTGTAAAGCATAACGCTTTACTTTGAAACCTTGTATAATTCGTGCTTTTTTATATACTGTTCCACCGGCTCAGGGGTTAAGTATTTAATAGTTTTTCCCAGGGCAACCCGTTCCCTGATAAATGTTGAAGAAACTGCCAGGGCAGGTATCTCCAAAAGATGCACTTTCTGTTTCATCTCGGGGCAGGTTCTGTCCAGGGTTTCATGAAAGTGATCCAGTGAGTAGCCGGGACGGGAGACTGCTATAAAAGTACAGAGGCTTAACAGCTCTTCGTATTCTTTCCAGGTGAATATTTCCAGTATGGCGTCAGCCCCGGTAATAAAGAATATTTCTGGTTCAGGGTTCCTCCAGGAACTGAAATGTTTAACCGTATCAATAGTAAAAGCCGGTTCTTTTTGATCTATTTCGATTCTAGATACGAAAAATGACGGGTTAGACATAACGGCCAGGGTTGTCATAAGGTAACGATGCTCAGGGAGCGAAATCATTGAGTTGTTTTTATGTGGAGGCATTCCTGTAGGCACAAAAATAACATTGGTCAGGTCGAACTGCTGTCTTGCTTCTTCGGCAGTAACCAGGTGGCCAACATGGATTGGATCGAAGGTTCCACCCATCAGGCCAATTTTTAAGTTACCGGTTCTGTTGTGTACTGTTTCGAAAAACAAATTTAATAGACTCCTTTTGCCTGACCGCATCATTTATAAACAGGGTTGCCTGTTCCACCGATTATTCGTAATAAATAAATTCTTCTTCGCCTATACGCACTGTATCTCCTTCTGTCACACCCGCTTTGCGCAATTCTTTATCGACACCGCTGCGGCGGGTGTATTTCTGAAATCTCAGCAGTGCTTCCTCGTTATTAAAATCTGTCCGGGCCGCAGCTTTTTCAATCGCCGTGCCGCTTATGATGTAAATACCGTCCTTTTTTTCTATGGTAAGCGGCTTCTGATCAATTTTCGGCATTATTATAGTTTCTTCCTCATCGGCTTCACTTTTTCCTTCAGAAAGTTCATTAACCCTGTTAAATAAATAATTAACCAGCGGTTTAATACCTTCTCCTGTTACAGCGGAAACAGATAACAACTCCTGGTCTTTCTCTCCCTCTTCTGCCAGACTTATTTTAAGTTCGTGGAACCTTTCTGCTGCTTCCGGCAGGTCAATCTTGTTACCGACAATGATCCCGGGGTAGTTTCCGAGCTTTTCACTGAAAGCAGACAACTCATTTTTCAATAACCTGTAAGCCTGAAGTGGTTCCATTTCTGCTTGCGGAGAAAGATCTACCAGGTAAACCAGAAGCAGGTTTCTTTCTACATGGCGTAAAAATCTGTGCCCCAGGCCGGCTCCATGGTGAGCGCCTTCGATTAGCCCGGGCAGATCGGCTACGACAAAAGAACCTTCGAGGCCAACCTTTACCAGGCCGAGGTTTGGAGTGAGAGTTGTAAAGGGGTAAGAGGCTATCTTTGGTTTCGCTGCGGTAATCTTACTTAAGAGGGTCGACTTTCCGGCATTGGGCAGGCCAACGAGACCGACCTGGGCAATTAGCTTCAGCTCCAGCTTCAACTTGCGTTCAGCACCATCCAGCCCTTTTTCTGCCAGTCGGGGAACCCTCCTCCTGGAAGAGGCAAAACGGGCATTGCCTTTACCGCCACGCCCACCGGCAGCAATAAGAACTTTTTGCCCCGGCTTTGTTAAATCAGCAATAGGATTGTTGTTTTGATCACGAACTACAGTCCCGGGAGGAACGGGAATATGCAAATCTTCACCATTTGCCCCACGCCTGTTCTTGCTTTGCCCCGGCCTGCCATTAGAAGCTTTAAAAATGTGTTTGTAACGCAGATCAAGAAAGCTGTGCTTTGAAGAATCGGCCCACAGGTATACACTTCCGCCGTCTCCGCCATCTCCGCCATCGGGGCCGCCTTTGTCTATGTACTTTTCACGACGAAATGAAACCACACCGTCTCCGCCGCGGCCCCCGCAAACAGACAATTCCAATTCATCTACAAACATTAGCCAGAGATCACCTGCAGCGCCGATTACCGGAAGATAAAAGAAAGGTCCGGGTAATACCCGGACCTGGTCAAACTAACTAACTGCTACACTTTCGTCAGGATAAACAGAGACCTGTTTTTTTGCGCGGCCGTTAACCTCAAAAGTAACGCGCCCGTCAACAGTGGCGAAAAGAGTGTCGTCACTGCCCTTACCCACATTAATGCCAGGGTGAAAGCGTGTTCCACGCTGCCTGACTATAATACTGCCGGCTTTAACAAGCTGACCTCCATAACGCTTAAGGCCCAGTCGTTTTGCATTGCTGTCGCGGCCGTTTCGTGAACTTCCGACTCCTTTTTTATGAGCCATCTATGCCACCTCTCTTTCCGATTAAACCATGGTTGTAATTATTCAGATTAAATACTTATTGCGCCAATTAATACATCGGTATAAGGCTGGCGATGCCCTTGTTTGCGACGGTAATTTTTTTTAGGCTTATACTTAAAAACAATTATCTTGCGTCCGCGTCCGCATCCAACAACCTTTCCCTCTACCCGGCAATCATCCAGGTAAGGCTTACCAACCCTGGTTTCTTCACCGTTAACACACATAAGAACTTTCTCAAACTTTATTGTTTCGCCTTTTTCCTGCGGCAGCTTTTCAACACGGATAACCTTGCCTTCTTCGGCACGGTACTGCTTACCGCCTGTTTCAATGATTGCGTACATAAACAAACCCCCCGTAAGGACTCGCCGAAGCCGGTAGCCCAATGCTATGCGGGGCATTTTGGACCTTCTTCGTGCGGTTGTAGTAAATCTAAACGAAATTTTAACACGCGGCATAATCTTTGTCAAACCGATTCAACCCTTAATGACAAAGATTAAAATGAAATTAAAGCGACCCGGTATAACAATCTATTAAAAAGTACCAATAATTTCTTCCACCCATCTGCTCCCAAGGCGCAAACCTCTTCTTTTATTAATCATTTCAAGCTCGTTGAAAAAAATATCAATTAGCTGCCCCCGGTTTAGCTCTAATTCTTCCAGAAGGCGCTCCATCATAATTTTAACCAGACTTTTCTTCCATAGCGTGTAAGGATTACTATACGTAAGTGTAAAAGCACAAAGCCTGCCGGCATCTTCTTCCCTACACCCTTCACGGCAATCTTCGAAATCAACACCAAAAACATCCCAGTTAATTATAAAGTTTCGAAGGTTAATATTGCCAAGGATCATCTGCCTGTCAGAAATTGCCGCGGTTGTTTCATAAAAGCAAACAAGCCATTCTATAACCAGATCTATTGCCTTTACAGCTGGATCCAGATAAGGGGTTTTGCTTTGAAAATGGGTTTTCTCCTGCCATTCCAGGTAATCGAGAACAGTCGGCCCGTTAATAAACTCCATCAGGATTCCGTTTCCCACAACTTTGTAAATTGCAGGTACAGGTAGGACACTCTGCCTTAGCTGAAAGAGCATTTCCGCTTCAACGGCCATCCTGTTTCTATAGCTGTAGAGTTTATATACAAATTGCTTTTTGGAATAATCTTTGCACGTAAAGGTAAGATGATAGAGCTGATTCCGCTTACTACGATATCTGCCCGTTACCTGGCATCCAAGAAAACCATTTTCATCTAAAAATTGGCTACTGAACAAGCATTACACCCCGCTTAATAATAATAAAAAACCGCCATAAGAAAGCGGTATAGCTGCAGAGCAGTAAGAGCACTGGCTTATAACCTTCTTTCCATAGTGGGAGGCACAACTGTTTCCGGCTGTACCCTATCGTCTACAGTTCCATAGCGTAACTTTAGGAACAGCAGATCGAAGGTTTAGATTATGTAGTTTTTCGACCCGACTCTATCATTCTCCGGTTATACTGTCAACTGGGTTTTCACTGTTGACAATTAATCAAGTGCCGTAAACTGAAAACAACTAAACACTCGCAGGTAAGAAATAAAATGAGAAAACATTTACCGATATACTGATTAATTTCTACCTGTGATTACGTTGACCTGGGGCAAATTCGCTCCAATCCCAGCATTTCAGCCGGTCCGGCTATAGTTGTCCCGAAATAAAGAACCGGTTTTCTTAAATTTAAAAAGTTATCAATCGAACCGTTAACAACAGTGCTGCCGGTAACGAGGAATAAATCAGCCCATGCTTCAAGATCTGCAATGGAATAGGGAGCGGTTTCAACCTGAATTTTATTAAACATCTTCTTCGCGTTACCAGGATCAAGGTCCATTATTTTCATATCAAATTCACTTGACAGGGCTTCGGCCATGGCCGGCTGCAAACCAATCATAACTAAACGGGGGCTTCCATACTTTTGTTTCAGTTCACTCGTTAAATCGATACTGCATAAACGCGGCCCGTCGTCTTTACAGTGAACCGAGTTTTCGATCCGCCCACTTTTTCTTAGAAGGGCATTTAAAGTTGCCACAATCGCAGCCCTGTTATAATTATTTACCGGGGGTAAAGCAAGAATCTCCTGCACCGTACCGGACAAGTTGCCCGGCCTGTCAGTAAAAGCCTGCCCAGCATATTGACCGATTTCCGCCTGCATGAGTTTTTCCCTGCCTTTCTGCAGGGGGAAATCATCACGTTCAGGGTTGCCCAGCGCTTCTTCCGGAGTTAGGGTACGGCAGGTAATCTTTACTTTTTCGTCAAACAAATTTTCTTCAATTAAAAGTTGATCAATTCCCTTTTTCAATAATTTATAAACCCGGGGCATATCATTTCCTGCTTCCATCCCTGAACACCTCCAAAGCTATTATATGCCAGAACAGGTAAGTTGCATAGAAAAAGCCCGGCTCAACCGGGCTTTTAAACTAATGCCTGGCAAATCATCCAGATTTTTCCCTTGTTAAAGGTTCCGGTTCTGCCTTCACCCTGTCCTGGTAAATTACCGATCCAACGTCATCACCATCAAGAGCCTTGGTGATGCTACCGGGAATAAGGCCGTTAATTATTTTTACCTCTTTTACATTCTGTGCTGCAGAGAGATAATCAAGAACAGCCCGCTCAATGACCAGGTCTTCAAGATCACGTTCAACCAGTTCCCGGGCTCCGATCCTGGATATCAGGGTCGCCTCATTATTAACTTTAGGGTTGTCAGTGTAAAGGCCATCAACATCCTTAACATAGATACACTGCTTGGCCCCTATAACTTCAGCCAGCAGGTAAGCCCCTACATCAGTACGGTTCTGAGGTAACCGCCCTTCTGTGGGAATAGGCTCCCAGTATCCATACGGTGGCATCCCGTGTACTACGGGGATGCATCCCTGGGCAAAATAAGCTCCCAGCTTCGGTATATCGTCATGTCCAATTTTAATTCCGCCATACGGACTTAAAAGTGTGGAAAGCATTAAGGCGTTCTGCTCTGAAACACTCTGACCAAGTTTGGCAATGATTCCCGTTGGCATACCAAGTTCCATGGCAATCGCATAAACATGGCGTGAACGGGTGCCTCCACCGGTTGAGATAATCATTTTATGTTTTTTGGCATTTTCCACAATTTCCTCAATAATCGGAAGAACCGCTTTAGCACCTATATCGGTTATGCTCTGTCCACCCACCTTGAGAATACTTACATTGGGAAATACTTTAAATGAGTTTCCATATTCCAAACTTTTCAAAAAAGTTTTTCCAACCAGCGACTCGCCCATCAGTTTACTCTTTAAATGAAGTCTTTTACTGTCTTTTTCACGGATTAGCGCCATTTGGTGCAGGATACTCCTTCCTTATTCATCGTCATCATCACCGTCATCATCATCGTGTTTACCGGCTTCAAGAAATACCAGCTCAGCGCCTACCGCTGCTGCGATCTGCTCAATTTCCATCTTGCGAATATGCTTAACTTTAAATTTAACATCTGTGCCGGCTACAGCAACTATAGCAAAACGGGGCTTCTTTTCACCCTCTTTTACTTTTCTTCTCTCCCGAATAAAAATTTTTCCACTGCTCATCATTTCACCTCCTCATTTAATGCAGATTATTATATTTTTGAATTTATTATACTTTAGCAAACGGTTTGATTTATTGCAATACTATGCACTGAATTATTACTAGTAATGTTTGCGCAGGTAAGCCATAGAACAGTTTTGCCAGTTTACATCGCTGCTTTCCCGATCACCTTCAGCGGGGACAACCAGTAAAACCTTACTGTTTTCTATCAAAACACTTTTAACTTTACCGGAAAGCCTGATTTTATCTCCTTTTACCAATACTCTTCCGTCAATGCTCTGAATCCTGTCCAGTGATGCCGCTTTCTGAAGATGCTGCACGGTATAGATATCGTCTTGATTTCCATATTCAAACCTGCCCCTGAAACGCCCATCACTGCCGCTGAGCCGCAGCCCTACACCGGCCAAAGCGCCAATAACCCCGTCGCCAGTGCCACCGTGTTCGGAAAGATGTACATCCAACTCATCAGCCAGGCCGTAAGCCGCTTCTTTTGAAAGAACCTGCTGCTTGGCCTGTTTGCCAAATTCAATTAACCTATCTTCATTTTGCCTGCTTCCCGGTCTGTAGAGGCAAAATCCGGGATCGGAACCGGGAGCACAGCTGCAACTCAAAAATTTGCTGATATACTCGACCAGCCACTCAACTTTTTCTTCCTCCACGTAAGCCTTGAAAGACATTGCACTGTTGTGCGAGGTATAAGGAATATCTGAATGAACAAACAACTGGTGCCTGACCACTCCGTCATGAGGAAAATTAATTATCCTTTCAATCTTCCCAACCAGGGCTGATACCAGTTTGCCTGTACCCTTTTCCCAGTTGAGATTATCTGTATCATCAATACCAATTACAACTAACAATTTAACACTTCCTTTGATTTTCTTAAACAATTTTAATATAGCAGGGGATCGAACCATTGTAAACCTTGAGCAACTCCATATAGTTTAAAAATAAATAAATAACCTTGACCTGTTTAGATCTTTATTATAAAATTCATATTAGCAAAAATGAATAGTAAGCACCTTCGATCCATTTTTTCTAAAATGATCGCGAGATCATCATGAAAGATGGACGACAGGGTTTAACTGGAAACGGTTATGCCTCCCGTTGTGGAAAGAAGGTCGGTATGTAAAATATCGCATTTCCATCGGGAATTGCGTTTTTTTATTTTACGTAAGGTGCTACGTAGGGGGTATGCCTAAACGTAACACATTGTCTCTGGTTAATAAATCTTGGCAAGTAATAATTTTAATAAAAAGGAAGGTGGATCAACAAATGTTTACTAAAAAAAATGTATCGTTTTACCTTTTCATGATCCTGATCTTAATTGCTTCACTTTTCGTTTTTACCGGCTGTGCACAGGAAGAAGCACCGGTTGAAGAAGTAGTTCCGGAGGAAGAAGTAGTTCCGGAAGAAGAAGTTGAACTGATTGACGATTTTATCATACTGGCCACAACAACCAGCACCTATGACTCCGGACTGCTTGATTTCCTGAACCCAATTTTTCAGGAAAAAACCGGACTTGAAGTGCAAGTAGTTTCCCAGGGTACCGGCGCTGCCCTGGAAACAGGAGCACGCGGCGATGCCGACGTTCTCCTGGTGCATGATCGCGCCTCTGAGCTGGCTCTGGTTGAAGAAGGAGCTTTCATCGACCGTTATGATGTTATGTATAACGACTTCATTATTGTCGGACCAGCTGAAGACCCGGCCGGGGTAATGGGTGTTACCTCCGTAGTTGATGCGTTAACCTTGATCTCTGATACAGGCTCGGTATTTATTTCGCGCGGTGACGATTCCGGCACCCACCGCATGGAGCTGCGTTTATGGGAAAGTGCTGAAATCGACCCGCAGGGCCAGGGATGGTACAGATCGATTGGCCAGGGAATGGGCGATACGCTTAATATGGCCAATGAAGAGCTGGGATACGCCATGACAGACCGGGGCACTTACGTAGCGATGAAAGACAATCTCGAACTGGTTATCGCCCTTGAAGGAGATCCCGTTCTTTTCAACCAGTACGGGGTAATGGCAGTTAACCCGGAGGAACATCCTCATGTGAAATATGATTATGCAAAAATGTATATTGACTTTTTAATGTCCACTGAAGGACAGGAGCTAATTAATTCCTACCAGGTAAACGGAGAAACTCTTTTCTTCCCTGGATACGGTCTTCAATAAACTAAATTAAGCCATACGAGCCGGGCGTGCATGTATGTTTTAATAACCGGGTATTTATCCGGGGCAGCAAACAGAAATGTACGCCCCCTTTTTAATAAAGCCTGGAGGTTCTGATTTGTCCCGACTTTTAGAAGGAATAATCGAAGCATTTCGACTAATACTGGCTTTTGATCCAACTCTGATTGAGATTGTTCTGCTTTCGTTGCGGGTATCTATCACAGCTATTATTATATCAACTATTATCGGCGTACCCCTGGGAGCCCTGCTCGGTTTAAAGAGTGAGAAAAAAACCAGGTTGATCAACAAAATCATTTTTACATTCATGGGTATGCCGCCTGTAGTAGCCGGGCTAATTATTTACCTGATTTTATCAAGGCAGGGGCCGCTGGGTGTTTTAGGCATTCTTTATACTCCCTCGGCAATGATTATTGCCCAGGTTTTCCTGGCCGGACCAATTGTTACAGGTTTAACCATGGTCGGAATCAGGGCAAAAGGCGGCGAGGTGGAAGAAACTGCCCGCTCACTTGGAGCGAACTCCACACTGGTCACCTGGACAGTAATTAAAGAAGCACGTTATGCCCTGCTCGGAGCTATCGTCTCCGGTTTCAGCCGTGTAGTAGCTGAAGTCGGCGCTGTGATGATTGTCGGCGGCAACATTGAAGGGCGAACCAGGGTTATGACTACAGCAATTACTTTGGAAACCCGTAAGGGTAATTTTGAGCTGGCTATAGGGCTCGGTATTATCTTGTTATTTATAGCTTTTCTGGTTAACTCCATTCTTTATAATATTCAGAAGGGAGGGAAGAGTGATTAATAGAAGCAGCGCTTTGCTGGAGATGAAAGAGGTTAGAAAGATTTATGATAAGGAAGTGCTCCGGGTTGATCATTTAATCCTGAGCAGGGGCTGTATTTACGGAATTATTGGGCCAAGCGGTTCAGGGAAAAGCACCCTTTTACGTATTATTAATCTACTCACACCTCCCAGTGAAGGTCAAGTTTTTTATAATGGCAATCCTTCACCATCTGCTACGCAGGAAAAGCTCAATCTGCAAAGAAATATGGCTTTGGTTTTTCAAAAAACGCTTCTTTTCAGAGACTCTGTCTGGAACAATGTAGCATACGGGCTAAAAGCCCGTGGCTTTAGTAAAGAGGAAACAAAACAACGGGTCGATCACCTGCTGGGGCAGGTCGGGCTGAGTGAGTATGCTACCAGAAGAGCAGACACCCTGTCGGGAGGCGAGGCGCAGCGAGTCGCGATTGCCAGGGCTGTCGCTTTTGAACCTGATTTATTACTGCTCGACGAGCCTACTGCAAACCTGGATCCAAGCAACATTGAACAGATAGAAAAAATGATTACCACCATGGCCAGGAACAAGGACATTACTGTTGTTATGGTCACCCACAACATTTTTCAGGCAAGAAGAATTGCCGACCAGGTTATTTTTATTAACCAGGGAAGGATTGTTGAAATGGGCCCGACAGAAAAACTATTTAACGATCCACGTGAAGCGAGCACTCAACGTTTTGTAGAAGGTCGGATGGTTTATTAATAAAATTTTTTGTGATTTATAGTTTTTGTTTAGCAACTGCAATTTTTTTATCCACCTCTTGGCGGGGCATAAGCCCCGCCTCTTTTTTACTACTCGAACAAAACTGCACGGGCAAAGGTGCGGTTTACATCTTTTATCTCTATCTCAACTAATTCTCCAACCATACTGCCGGCTCCCTCCACGTTGATAACAAAACCCTTGATTCGGGCAATACCATGGTTAGGGTTGGATGAATGCGGTTCTTCAATGGTTAAACTGAGCTTCTCTCCCGCTTTTACAGGCAGGGCAAGGGCCTGGATCTCCTTGTGGCTGCCCCTGGCGAGAATACGGTATTCTTCGATATGTATATCTTCGGTTCCCCTGATAAAGATATGATGGCCCAGTTCATCCTCCAGTTTTTTAAGATTACCTCCCCCGCTGCCGATAATGATAGCTGCAACTTCATGATGCATTTCCACCAGGACAGCCCTTTTCTTCTCCTCTTTTAGCTCCTGCTTGAGGCGGCTTTCCACCCGGGTGCTGATCACCAGCGGAGTCAATACCCTGCCCGACCCGCCACAGTATGGACAGGATTGCTGCAGATATTCAGACAAATCCTGGCGTACTTTTTTACGGGTCATTTCAACCAGGCCAAGGTTGGTTAAACCCAGCACGTATGTTTTTGTGCGATCGTTTTTAATGGAGCTGTTCAACTTCTCAATGACTTTTTTACGGTGGTCTTCAATGCTCATGTCGATAAAATCGATAATAATTATTCCCCCGATATCCCTCAGGCGGACCTGCCTGGCAATTTCCTCAGCAGCCTCAAGGTTGGTCTTGAGAATGGTATCAGCGAGGTTACGCCTGCCGATGTAACGCCCCGTGTTTACATCAATGACTGTTAAAGCCTCTGTTTCATCAAAGACCAGGTAACCACCGCTTTTCAACCAGACCTGCCGGGCCAACGCCTTTTCAATCTCTTTTTCAACCCCGTAACGTTCAAAGATAGGTTCACTTTCTTTATATAGCTTAACTTTACTCTTCAGATGTGGAGAAATATAATCTACTATTTCACGGACTTTGTCATATTCATGCTCATTGTCGATTAAAAAATTGCTAAACTCTTCTACAAATAAGTCACGAGCCATGCGACAGGTCAGCGAAAGATCCTGGTAAAGGATGGATGGGGCCGTTTTCTGCTGGAAGCGGGTTAAAATCCGATTCCAGAGCTGAACCAGAAACTGCAGGTCCTGGGCCATTACATCCTTATCAACCCCTTCAGCTACAGTGCGGACTATCAGGCCCAGATGCTCGGGTTTGAGTATCTCTACTTCACGCCGTAACCGGTCACGCTCAGCCTGGCTTTCAATACGCCGTGAGACACCTATATAGTCTGCCCCGGGAACCAGAACAAGGTAGCGCCCCGGAATGGTAATCTGTCCCGTCACCCTGGCCCCTTTGCTGCCATAAGGTTCCTTGATAACCTGGACCATTATCTCTTCTCCAACCTGCAGCAGCTTATCAATTGAGCTGCGCGAAGGCGGGGGGCTGTCGTCATCGTCATCAAAATCCGGGGAAACATCATCTACATACAAAAAAGCATTTTTCTCCAGGCCGATGTCAACAAAAGCTGCCTGCATTCCCGGCAGTACATTGGCCACAGTACCCTTGTAAAGGTTACCGACAACCCGGTATTGAAGCGGCCTTTCTATATCGAGCTCAACCAGTTTACCCTGTTCAAGCAAAGCGACGCGGGTAGCGCGATTATCACAGTTCACTATTATTTTTTTATCCATAACAATGGATCACATCCCTTCAGGCAAAGTCATAAGTAATTTACCGTCGCTGCGGTACAAACCTTGCCGGTAAAGCCTCCAGCACTCGCCACTTAACGAAACATTACCTGTTTCGTTTGCGAGTTGCTCCAGTAAAAAGAAAGGCGAAACTCCTCCCCTGCTTCCAGCTTTTAGGTATAGTTCGACAGCTGCAGGACCGCTGTTATTTTTTACAATCTCCGCCCTGATGATACCGGGCCGCACATTTTTATAACCCGTTTTATTCTTTTTTCCCCGGCGGGGCGCCAGTATTTCTTCTTTTTTAAGCATTCGGGACAGGGCCCGGGAAACCTGCTGCTCATTCCATTGTGAGGCAATCTCCGGCAATTCTCTTAGTTCTGCCCTGTACAGGGCCGCTTCCACCTGGGAAGCCAGGGCAGGTTCATCCAGGGCCGCCGTAAATGCCTGCTTCAGGCAAACACCTTCAGGCAAATGGCTGCCTAGTTCTTTTTTAAATTCTTCAGCTTTAACCTGCTCAACGAAATAAAGTTCGCCGGGTTCATTTTCTGCCAAAACCCCCAGTGGAAGTGGCAAAGCCAAGGCCAGCCTGGGATGAGGGTTAAAACCCTGACTATAGGCCAGCGGCAGATGCGCTCTTCGCAGCGCACGGATAAAAAGACGCACCAGGTCAAGATGTGAAAGAAAAGCGAGTCTTTCTGTCCGATCAAATAAAAATTTTATACGGGTCACCGGGCAGACCCCCCATCATCACATTCTGTGTGAGCCAAATAGTGCTCCCTGATAAATATTTCCCGGTCAATACCGCAATCAAGATGGGCCCAGGGCAAATAATCTTCAGGAGTAAACTTTCGACCGGCATGTTCACTGCCGTCAATTCCGGTTTCGGTAAAAGCTTGCTCCCATTTGTTGAAGTCAAAATGATCAGACCAGCCGTCGAAACGGCAACCCAGACGAAAAGCTTTCTCCAGGAGGGGAGCAAGCCGGCGATCCCCACGGGCAAATACAGCTTCAAGGTAACTGGTTTCAGCATCGTGCCAGCTAAAATCAATCCCTTTTATTTTCCTGAAGCCGTTAATTAATATCTGCTGACGCCGTTTAATTTCTGCCACTGTTATCTGGGGTTCATATTGAAAAGGAGTATTGGCCTTGGGAACAAAGGTGGAGACACTAACCGATAGCCTGAACGAACCCTTAACCTTTGCCTTATAACGTTCACGTATTGCCCGGCAAAGTGTCAGAATAGACTCCACATCTTTATCTGTTTCAGTTGGCAACCCAATCATAAAGTATAACTTAAACCCCTGCCACCCGGCTTCAACAGCGCTGTCCAGGGCGGTGTATATATCGTTTTCATCTATATTCTTCTTTATTACCGCCCGTAATCGTTCAGTAGCCGCTTCGGGAGCAAAGGTTAAACTGCCCCGCCTTCCCCCGTGAAGACGGTCAGCCAGGTCAATGGAGTAAGAATCAAGGCGTAATGAAGGCAGGCTGCACCTGACCGGATTTTTTTTCATGGTTTGGTTTAGCTTTTCCAGGAGTGAATCCAGGTGAGGGTAATCACTGCTGCTCAATGATGATAATGATATTTCATCATAACCGGTGGAAGTGATCAATTTTTCAGCCAGATCTATGATTTTTTCCGGACTGCGGCGGCGAACAGGGCGGAATATATAGCCGGCCTGGCAAAAACGGCAACCACGCGCACAACCCCTGAACAGCTCAACCACGGCACGATCATGAACAGTCTGAATGTAGGAAACAACCGGTGTTGTTGGATATGGCGCAAGATCGAGGCTGTCCATTTTCTGCTTTACAACAACTTCCCTGCCCGGGGGGCCAAGGTATTCCAAACCCTGGAAACGGCCTTCTTCACTGTAATAAGGCTTATAATGAGCAGGAATATAAACTCCATCGAGCAGTGCCAAAGCCTTTAATATTTCTGAACGGTCGGCACCCTTATCTTTAAGGTTGGCCAGTTCATGCAAAACCAGGGGCAGCGCATCTTCCGCTTCACCCAAAATAAATAAATCAAAAAACGGCGCCAGCGGCTCCGGATTAAAAACACACGGACCACCCCCTATCACCAGCGGATCAGTCTCCCTGCGTTCACTGCTATACAGTGGTATCCCTGCCAGATCAAGCATGTTAAGAACGTTGGTATAACTGAGCTCATACTGGAGCGAAAAACCGACAGCATCAAAATCAGCAAGTGAGGCACCGCTCTCCAAGGCAAAGAGCGGATGGCCATATTCGCGCAATTTGCTTTCCATGTCGAGGTCAGGGGCAAAAACTCTTTCAAGCAATAAATCATCGTGACAGTTAACTGCTTCATATAGTATTTTTAAGCCCTGGTTCGACATACCTACTTCATAAAGGTCGGGAAAGGCAAAAGCCATTTTTATCCTGACCAGAGAATGGTTTTTATGCACGGCATTCCACTCGTTACCCTGGTAACGGGCCGGTTTTTGCACTCCGGCCAGAATATACTGCAGTTTTTCGCTGTTTGTAATCATAAATCTCTCCGATCAGGTTCTTTCTACTTATTTGCTAATATCAATATTTGATACGTGCAAGTATATTTAAATCACCCTAAGCTGAATAAAACTCATAGTAAATTTTTTTCTCTAAAGCTAAAATAACAACCGTCGCCGATAATAATATGATCCCTAACGGAGATACCGAGAATTTGGCCTGCCTCCACCAGTCTCCTGGTAACCTCCAGGTCTTCCTGGCTGGGGGAAGGGTCACCGCTGGGATGATTATGAAAAAGAATAAGAGAAGCGGCACTCTTACGCAGGGGAATGTTGAAAATTTCCCTGGGATGCACTATGGAAGCGCTCAGGCTTCCTACTGAAATTTCTTCCCTGGATATAACATGATTCTTGGTATTCAAGAGCAGAATCTTAAAATACTCCTTCTTTTTGTAGCGCAGTTCTTCCATGAATAGATCTGCTGCCTGCCGGGGGCTGGTAATGCTACCCTCCGTTTCGCGGGGAGCTGTGGCCAGCCTGCATCCCAGCTCGAGGGCCGCCCTGATGGTTACCGCTTTATCAGGACCAATTCCGTTATAATCCTGAAGCTCCTCAAGCGAAAGATCGGGTAATTTTCTTAAGCTGCCCGCTCCGGATAAAATTCTGGTTGCCAGCTGCACGGCTGATTCATTCTTATTGCCGGTTCGGATTAGAATGGCCAGCAGTTCTGCGTTGGTCAATGGTCCGGGACCCAGGGCCTGCAGTTTCTCGCGCGGCCTTTCCTCAAGCGGAAGGTCCCTGATCATCACTGGTTCGTATTGCATAATTGCCATCCTTTCTTTACTTGATCGGAATATTCATTTTTTCAGCCAGGTCAGATAACAGGGATAGCGGCAGACCGACAACATTTGAATAACAGCCTTCAATTCTCTTCACAAACAGGGCTGCCCGCCCCTGGATGCCATATGCTCCGGCTTTATCCAGAGCTTCCCCGCTGTTCAAATACCATTCAAGGTCTTCTGAATTTATTTTTTTCAACCAGACTGTAGTTTTTTCCACCCCCTTTTCCATTATTTCTGAAGCTGTATTAAGCAGGGCCAGACCGGTGTATACATCATGCCTGTCTCCACTGAGGCGTTGAAGCATTTCTTTTGCCTCTTCCCTGCCGGAAGGTTTACCGAGAATTACTCCCTTATGAACTACCACGGTGTCCGCAGCCAGAATAATACCGCTTCTGACCCGCTTAAACACCGAAAGCGCTTTTTCTTCCGCCAGCTTCATTACCAGTTTTTCAGGAAATTCAATATCTACTGCACTTTCGTTTACCAGCGGTATCTCAACAATAAAGGGAATAGCAACCTGTCGCAAAAGATCTGCCCGCCGCGGTGATGCAGAGGCCAGGATTAACTTCATCGCTTTGCCCTGCCTCTACTCTGCCTGATCATTCGCCCTGTCACTCCCTCCAGGTAATAAGCTGCCAAACCTGTAAAAATACCGGTCGGCACGGATAGGATCAGTAACAGAGGATAATAGCCGGTAAACAGGGCAGCGTTGGAGATAATCAAACTGGCCATGGTTAACTGGGTCAAATTATGCACAGCAGCGCCAACCACACTTACGGAAACCAGGCTGACCAAACCCTTCTTCTGCAAAACAAGCACCAGGCTCATAGCCAAACAGCTGACTATTCCGGCAGTTAAACTGAGCCAGAAGCCAAACCCGAACAGACCACCGACAAATATACTGCTTAATATTGAGCGGATAATTGATACCAGCAAACCGCTTTTCAGCCCAAAGAGAACCAGGGTTAACAGGGTAATAATATTAGCCAGGCCGAGCCTGATCCCGGGAACAGGCATTGGCAGGGGCAGGGCTGCCTCGACCGTATGAATAACCACGGCAAAGGTAATCAGGACTGCCAAATAGGTTAAATGGTTCAAACGACTGCGTAAGTTTACCTGTGACTCCGACATTGTATATCCTTTCGGCATTAACCCGATTGTGTTATTGCAACTTTACGTTTCCGGCCTGCTTTTTACCCTGGCCCCGTGAAACGTATACTTTATCCTTAATATTAGCTAAAACCGGGTTCTTTCCTTTATTCTTAAAGATTTAGTTCTACCTGATCAGCGAGGCCGCTTGAAACTAAAACCTGAAGATCTACAGTAATCAGTATCCCTTCCACTCCGGGCAATTCTTCAATTAACTGCATCCCCTTAACAGGACCCATCACGAAAACAGCCGTTGAAAGAGCATCTGCTGCCAGGGCAGTAGATGCAACAATTGTGGCACTTGAAAGCTCATTGGCAGGATAACCGCTTGACGGATCAAGCAGGTGATGGTAGTTAACACCATCAACCTCAAAAGTTCTCTCATAATTGCCCGAAGTAACTACAGCACCCCCGGCAGCCGGAATAACGGCAATAACCTTGTTTTCATCGACAGGATGCCTTACGCCGATCCGCCATGCGCTACCGTCCGGCCTGGTACCAATCAGCCCGATGTCGCCACCGGCATTAATAAAAGCGCTCGTTACTCCTTTTCTCCGCATTACTTCCAGGGCGCTGTCCACAATATATCCTTTGGCAATACCTCCCAGTTCAAGGGCCATATTCCTTTCAGGCAGGAAAATCTCGCTATTTTCGCGATCTATATTAACAGATAAATAATTGATATATTTCAGGGTTTCCTTTATTTCTTCGGGGTCAGGCAGGCGGTATTCCTGGCCGTGGAAGCCCCATAAATCAACCAGGGGAGCAATGGTCGGGTCAAAGGCTCCGTTACTGAGCACACTGTAACTTATTGCCTGCTCAATCACATGAAGTACTTCCCCGCTAGCCGCTACAGGGGCTATTCCTGCCCTGAGGTTTACTCTGCTTATTTCGCTGTCGGGATAACTTCTGCTGAAGATATATTCCAGTCTTTCCATCTCCTCAAAAACTGATTCAGCCAAATCATTATATTCTTCTTTTATCGGCGGCAGGTAACGAATCTCTATTGCTGTATCCATCAAAATCCTGTGCTGCACTTGAAGCTGATCGGATGATCGTGCCAGGGATGTTATAACCAAAGCGGCAATTACAACCAGGGCAAATAAAAGCATAACTAAAGGCTGTCTTAACAGTTTCCCTTTTAGGATGGTCTTTAGCTTATCTATTGTATTATTCGCTTGATCGATGAAAAACAACTCCCTTAAAGAGAACGGCCAAAATAGAATATAATGAACAGCACCAGGCCAAGAACCAGGATTAGAATCAAATTATCAAAACTTAAATTTTTAGTGGTCCATTTCCTGGAAGCATCTTTTTCGCTCTTTTCCTTTTCTGCAGTAAGACGCTTTTCAACTTCTTCCCTGGTTTTTTTACCTGCCTGATCGTAAACAACGTTTAGAGCCTGGTCAAGATTTGCAGACTGCCTAGCCAGCTTTTGGGCGGTTTTACCGGTTTTTTCGTAAGCATTATCCAGTGCTGAATCCATTTCAGCTGATTTATCGGCCAGTTTTTTAGCTGCTTTTCCTGTTTTCAGATATAGCTGGTCTAGTTTTTGGTCCATATCCCGCGATCCTTCGGCCAGTTTACGGCCGATCAAACCCCATTTTTCATAAAATTTATCGATTCCACCTTCCATATTGACAACATAGTTACACATGCCGCGGGCAGCTTTTCCGGAACTGGTGTACGCACTATCAACAGATGTGTCAATGACTAAGCCTGCTTTGCAGGTAAAGGCCATCAGGCGGTTGGTGAGGGGACGGTAGAACAGGGCATGAATACTCAGCCAGGGAGGAGGACGCCAATCGAACCATTTAAAGCGAACTCCCGGCATGTAAATAACCAGGGCTATAATTACAACCATTACCATCGCCCGCAGCATTTCCCAGTCAAAAAAGTGGAAATGATAAAGGTGATCCATGGCATAACCCTCGTATTGCAGCATTTCGGCCGGAAGCAACAGAAACTTTTCCAGAATATAGTTAGGAAAAAGACCAATGGCAACAATCACTGCTGCAAATGTGCCCAGAACCATCCTGGTAGAGAGAGCAAGCGGGTATTTCCGGTCTAGCTTTTCCGGAACGTCCCCCAAAAAAACACCCCTGAATAGTTTTATGAAATAACAGATCGTCAGGGCGCTGGTCAGGGTAAAAATAATTTCAGCCGCCCGGATACTGAAAAGGTCGTTGTATTTTATTGCTATTAGCAGAGCATCATGGATCAGGGTTTTACTGGCATACCCGTTGAAACCCGGTATTCCGGCTATACCGGCTGCAGCTATAATAAAAACCACACCGGCGAACGGCATTTTTTTAAACATCCCTCCCAGGCGCGACAGCTCCAGCTCACGGGTATACATGTAGATGGTCCCGGCAATCATGAAAAGACCGGCCTTGAAAAATGCATGGTTGATAACATGATAAACTGCACCGGTAAAGCCCATTGCTCCTTCGTTTGCCATGAATAATGCCGCCCCCAGTCCGGTGGCGATATATCCTATCTGACTGACGCTGCTGTAAGCCAGGATCCTTTTCATATTGTTCTGCAGCAGGGCCATTATGGCCCCGGAAAACATGGTTATAATTCCGACCCACATCAGGGCGTTACCCGTGTTAAACAGGTAGTTACTATAATCGGAAATCTCCTGACCGGGACTCGAATAGAGTACCAGGGCTACCCTCAATATACCGTAAGCACCTGTCTTGATCATAATCCCGGAAAGCAGGGCGCTGGCCGGAGAAGGAGCAACAGGATGTGCCTGAGGCAGCCAGATATGCAGGGGAACCAGTCCTGCCTTCACCCCAAAACCGATCAGAAAGAGGATAAAAATAAGAGTACGGTGTTCTCCAAGTTGTTCGAGCAGGGGAATCATCTCAACTGTACCTGTGGCCGAAAATAGCATCATGATGGCAAAAAGCAGGGCAAGCCCACCGGCTATACCAAGATAAAGGTAAAGAATACCGGCCTGCATTGCTTCACTGTTCTGTTCATGAATGACCAGGATAAAAGAAGAGAGAGTCATCAGTTCAAAAAAGAGAAAGAGGGTAAAAAAATCACCCGATAACACCACTCCCAGCGTAGCTCCGAGTGTAAAGATTAAGATACTGTAGAAACGGGGCCTGTTATGCTCAAAATCCATATAGACAAAAGAAAATAGAGTTGCTAAAAACCAGATAAAAGTGATTAAAACGGCAAAAACCCAGCCAACCAGGTCAACCCTGAAAAAAAGCCCCATCTGCATAAAATTGACCAGGTCAAAAGTTACCGTACCGCCTAAAACCAGGGGCAGCATGATCAAAACCCCGGCCAGTGAAAAAAGGGAAGCAGCCAGGGAAATTATTTTTCGCGACACCTCAAAGCTGTTTTTTAGAAAATATAACCCTATCCCCACCAGCAGGGGGACCAGGGTAACCCACAGCGGAAGAGAAGAATAATATATGCCGCCCGGGTCGGGCAGGTGTCCGGTAACCGAGGCAATCAATTAGAACGACCCTCCTCCCAGGAAAAACAGGGCGGTGAGCCTGGAGAGGGAAAATGCCAGGTTGTTCGGAGTCAATCCAAACACCAGGGTACAGAGAGCCAGCAGCACAACAACAGCAACCATCAGGGGCGCCGCTTCCCTGACTTTTATGATCAAATCGTGATTATCACCATGTTCTTCGTCTTCGTAACCCGGCGGATTCTCAAAAAAAGCGGGAATAATAATAGGCAGGTAGTATAAAGCATTCAGCAGGCTGCTGATCAGCAATACTAGAACATAGCCGGGAATATCTGCATCCAGGGCACCGAGGGCCAGGGTCCATTTACTTAAAAACCCGTTCAGGGGAGGGATTCCGATCATGGCCAGGGCAGCCAGTGAAAAACTGCCCAGGGTTACGGGCATCAGCCGCCCAATCCCTTTCATATCGGCAATGTTACGTTTGCCGGTCTTCCAAATAATTGAACCTGCAGCAAGGAAGAGCGCGCTTTTCATAAAAGCGTGGCTGAATATATGGAAAGTGGCACCGGTTATTGAATTAAAATTTAAAATACTCAGGCCCAGCAAAACATAACCGAGCTGGCTGATGCTGGAATATGCCAGGCGCCTCTTGATGTCAAACTGGGTCAGAGCCACCGCCGATCCCAGCAATATGGTAATAACGGCAAGAACGGCCAGAATAATATTCCATCCACTTTCAATTAGAAGCTCAATAGAATAAACATGAAAAAGAACGCGCATTAACCCGTAAGCCCCGGTTTTCAGCATAATCCCGGACAGCAGGGCACTGGCTGGAGAAGGAGCAACCGGGTGAGCATCAGGTAACCAGACGTGCAGGGGAAACATCCCCGCTTTCATACCAAAACCGATTAAGAAACAGATAAAGGCAACCAGGGCCAGCAGTGATTTTTCGGTTACAATTTCACCTGCACCGAGCGATACAGTACCGCCCAACTCGAAAACAATAATAATCCCAAAGAAGAGGGCCAGCCCGCCGATAATTGTCATTACCAGGTATTTGTAACCGGCCTTAAGCGCCTCTTCGGTCTGTTCATGAATCACCAGGATATAGGCAATGATAGACATCAGCTCAAAAAAGACAAACAGGCTGAAGAGATCACCGGCAAAAAATATTCCCTGGCAGGCTCCCAGGGTAAAAATCAGAACAGGATAATAGCGCCCGCAGGCGTGTTCATGGGCCATGTAATTAAGAGAATAAAGGGTACATAAAAACCAGATGAATGAAGCCAGAGCAGCAAGGCTAAAGCTCAAGACATCAAGACGAATAGAAATTTCAAGGCCGGGAAGTATTTCAAAAAAGCTTTGCTGCAGAACCAGACCATCCCGGATAAAAGGATAAAGAAAAAGAGTCAGAATAAAGGTAACTGCTGCAGTTATAACTGCCAGTCCATTACGAAGCTGTTCAGAAATACGGCAAACATACATAAGTACAGGGGTCATCAAAACTGGTAATGCAACAATGGTTACCTGTAAGGCGAGTACTGTTGCTTCATCCAACAAAAATCACTCCCGGTTATTCGCGTTATAGCTTATTATAGGTTCTAAAGCTGAATGTTTCAACTGTTTGCCTTAATTAAAGGCATTTTTGGGCTGCTATCAGTATAAATTGATAACGGCCTGCTCTATGAGCTGAATTATTGGACGGGATATGATCCCACTGGCCAGAACCATGATCATGCCAAGGATCATGGTCAGCTGCATTGAAAATGGAATTTTTCTAAATTCAAACCTGATTTCTTCCTCTTTCATAAAAGCGCTGATCACTATAGGCATGTAATAAACTGCGTTAAGCAGGCTGCTGGCCAGTATAATCAGCAGAAAAAATATCTGGCCGTTTTCCAGCGAACCAAGAGCAAGATACCATTTACTGATCAAACCACCCGTTCCCGGTAAACCGATCATTGATGCACTGCCAATGGTAAAAGCAAGCATGGGCAGGGGTAATAGTTTGCCTATACCGGTAAGATCGCTGATCCGGCGAACGCCCGTAGAGTAAATGACCGCCCCGGCAGCCATAAAAAGCAAGGCCTTGGTTACCGCGTGGACCATGATATGGTATAACCCGCCCGTTACAGCCAGGCTGTGATTTATTCCAATACCCATGAAAATAAAGGCTATCTGCCCGATACTTGAATAAGCAAGCATTTTTTTTAAATCACTTTGCAGCATGGCATAGATTGAACCGAACATTACCCCTGCTGCGCCAAGCCAGAGGATGATCTGGCGGAGAGGAATTGCATCAAGCAATGATTGGGGGAAAACCCTGGAAAAGATCAGGAACAGAACAAAAGCATAAATTTTAATTACCAGGCCGGAAAGCATGGCACTTGATGGAGACGGCGCCGAAGCATGTGCATCGGGAAGCCAGACATGAAGTGGGAAAAGAGCTGCCTTGGTGCCAAAAGCAACGATAAATAGCGCTGCAGCGGTGTAAATATTCAGGGGATAGAGTAAGATGGCCTGCGATAGTTCAGCCTGGACCATACTGAAATTTAGATACCCTGTTACCATGTAAATCATAGCTACACCCAACAAGAAGCAACCGCTGCCCATTGCACTGAGGATGAGGTAATTAAAACCGGCTTCGAGGCACTCTTTCTTATTCTTTATGGTAATCAGGGCACAGGCTGTAATAGCACAGATTTCCATCATCACGAAAAGGTTAAAAAGGTCGTTGGTCAGGGCCATTACTGCCATTGAAGCGGTTAAAATAGCATACAGCGAATGGTACCAGCAAATCACTTCTTCTTTAAGTTCATGTTCCAGGTCACGCAGGGCATAAATGAATATCCACAAGCTTACCCCGGTAATTGTTGTCAACATATATACCCTGAGAGGATCAATGGTCAACTCAATACCCCATGGAGGGGGCCATCCTCCCATGAAATATGTTAAAGTCCCAATTTCACTTATATATTTAAGCAAGACCAAAGAGGTGATAAAAGAAAACGCCAGGGCAGCTAAAACCATGTACCCTGAAAAAACAGGTTTCCACCGGGCCAGAAGGGGGGCGGCAAAAGCGCTGATTAATAATGAGACTGCTGCATAAACAGCCAGGTGATCGGCAAAACCCACTAATCTTCGCTCCTTAAATCACAAAGTTCGTCACAATCCACGGTGCCGAAACTCTTCTGAATTCTGACAATAATACTCAGGGCGTAGGCAGTTACACTGACAGCAACAACAATACCTGTTACAATAAGTGCGCCGGGCAGAGGATTTACATAGGCTGCCTCTGCAGTTTCACGTATTATTGGCGCCTGTCCTCCCTTGACATAACCGATTGCCACAAAAAGTAAAAATACTGAACCATCCATGATATTCATGGCGATTACTTTTTTAATCATATTTGAATGAGTCAGCATCGTGTGCGCACCGATTATAAAAAGGATTATTGCTGCCAGGTAGAAATAGTTATCTGCCAGTTTACCAAGGATCTCCACTTTACTGCTCCTTTTCAATAATGTTATAAAATAAGGTTGTAATAGTGCTGGCCACTTTAATACCGACAAAAATGGTAATCAGAAGTATTGCCCCGGCGCTAAAGAGCTGACCGCTTTCTCCCATTGGAAACCCTGCCGCACGGTTGGCAAGATAATTACCTCCCATGGCAATTGCCACGAAACCGGTCAGGGCGAAACCAAGAGCGCCACCGCTCTCTAAAACAGAGGCAGCATTATGGGAAATCTGTTTAACCCCGGTAGCAAGGTTAAAGGAGAGGGCAACCAGGATCAGGCTGGCCCCAAAGATAGCTCCTCCTGAAAAACCACCACCCGGGGAAAGATGTCCGTGCAGGATGATATATATTCCATAAATCTGGATAAAAGGGGCAACCAGTCGACTGGTGAGACGAACAACCTGGTCTTCCATTGAACAAAATTCCTCCTCAATGCTTACGATGAGCTTTCAGGGTGGCCAGTGCCGCTGCAATGGCAGCAAATAAAACCGTAGCCTCACCTAAAGTATCAAAAGCACGATAATCAGTAATAATACTGCTGGTTATATTTAATGCACCTGTTTCTTCAGGACCTGCCTCAAGATAACGTTTGGGAACTTCGTTAAAGGATGGATTACCCGGGTGGCCAAAAGGGGGCATCTCGGCCACAGTGAAGCTGAAAATGTACAGAATTAACCCAAGCAAATAAAGAGTCAGGATATTTTTCAGATCGACCCTGGCTATAAAATGTAGAATAAGCGCGATTATAATTAATAAAATAATTACGATTGGAGACAATTTACACCCTCCGCTACGATTTACTCGGCACGCCTTGTTTTACTAATTGCCGCAATTAAAAGCAGCGACGCTACCCCTGTGCCGAGAGCAGCCTCAACCATGGCAATATCCGGCGCACCAAGCTGCTGCCAGATAATGGCCAGAATTAATCCGAAAGAAGAAAAAAGTATAACAGCGCTGAGCAAATCACGAATATATGCTACTCCGACAGCGCATACAATCAGGAACAACAGCAACAAGATGTTGAGAAGATCAGTCACTTGCATCCCTCCTGCCCAGATCAGGTTTGATCCCGGTATTGTAAGCTGCCCTGGCAATAACATGAGCTGCAGTAGGGTTGGTTACAATAATAAATATTATAATTAGAGCCAGCCGAACAGCAACAGGGGCTGTGCACTGAACGGCGAGAGATAGCAAGATAAGACCTGCCCCCAGGGTATCGCACTTGGTAGTGGCGTGCAGCCTGTTATAAACATCGGGCAGCCGGAGCAGGCCGACAGTGCCGACAAATAAAAAGAATAAGCCACCGATCAGGCTCAGCAGTGATACCAGGTCAATTAGTATCTCCAGGAATGATCCGATTTCAGTCAATGGCTCCCTTCTCAAGATATTTGGCTACCCCAATTGTTGTAATAAAACTCATCAGGGCATAAACCATGGCTATATCGAGAAAATAAGCTTGATCATAAATCCAGGCAATGAGGGTTATAATTACTACCGTCTTGGTGCCAATTATGCTTATCGCTGTTATCCGGTCGGGCGCAGTAGGACCTTTCAGCGCGCGCAGCAGGGATAGAAAGATCATTAGCATGACCAGCACTGCTCCCAGTTCATAAGAAAAATCAAGAATTTGCTTTAATTCCACGCTCATCGGCCTCCACTTCCCTGATCCTGTCAATTAATGGCCAGGTTTTAATCTCTTCTCCGTTGTCAACTGTTAAAGCATGTATTAAAAACTTTTTGTCGTCAGCCAGAACGGTCAGGGTACCAGGAGTAAGAGTTATAGAGTTGGCCAGCAGAACCCGTCCGCTGATGGTTTTTAGATCAATGTCAAGTGAGACCAGGTTTGGTTCGATTGGCATCCGGGGATGAAGAACTAGACGGGCAACCTGAAAATTGGCTGCGACTATGGCATAGAGCAGTTTAAATATGTACCCGGCAAACCAGAATAGTGTCTGCAGCTTTATGCGTGGCCTTTCCGCCGGTTTTATTATAAGGTTGCGATTAAAATAAGTTACAAAGATGGCCGCTGCCATGCCAACTACAAGCTGCGGCCATTCCAGGGAGCCACTTACGGCCACCCAAAAAGCAAATAAAGTTAAGGTAATTCCGATGTAGTTTAACCACTTGCGATTCATAAAATTAACTACCTCGGCTTATTAGTAATCAAGATATTAATGGAGATCAGGCCGGTTATTATACCGGCCTTATCCAATCAACAAAATTATATTCTATCAAGCTGATTCAGCTGTTTCCCTTGATGCTTCCGCAACAGCTTCTTCCGCCGTTGGAATAGCATTGCGCCTGTGAATTGTGCCAGGCTTGCACTTGGCAACACATTCACCACAGTCGGTGCATTTCTCCAGGTTGATAACAGCCAGGTTGTCAACCATTTCTATTGCTTCCTCAGGGCAGGCCTTTATACAGGCCTTGCAGGCTATACAGCCCACCTTACAGGCTGCCGAAACTGCTTTGCCGCGATCCTTTGAGTTACAGAGCACCAGGTGGCCGGCTTCGCCCTTGGGCAGCATTTTGATGATACTCCGCGGGCAGGCATTGGCACACAGGCCGCATCCGGTACATTTTTCCATATCAACTACGGGGAGGCCATGTTCACCCATTTTAATTGCATCAAACATGCATACAGAGACACAGTTTCCTAATCCCAGACAACCATAACTGCATACTTTAAAGCCACCAACAAAATCTGAAGCGACGGAACAATCCTGGACTCCGTCATAAATAAAACGATCGGCAGTTTTAAAACAATCACCGATACAAAACACGGTGGCTACCGGTTGAACGGCTGAACAGATCTCCTGACCCAGGACTTCACCAATTTCCGTGGCAGTATCCTGTCCGCCCGGGATACACCCGCAGGCATCCGCATCACCGGATACAACGGCCTCGGCAAAATTAGCACATCCGGCGTAACCGCAGGCCCCACAGTTTGCCCCGGGAAGAACCTCTTTTACGGCTTCTACTCTCGGATCAGTTTTTACGGCAAAAAAGCGAGCAGCAAAAGCCAAAAGGAGGCCGAAAATAAGGCCGATCAAGCCTAATGCTACAATTGCATATACTATTAGCACGGTTCGATTCACCTCGCAATATTATAATCCAGTTTTTACAGCATTAAAGCGCTATCATTCCCTTGAAGCCCAGGAATGCCAAGGAAAGTATTCCCGCGGTAACCAGGGTCACTGCCGATCCCTGCAAAACATCAGGCATTTTTGCCAGCTCCAGGCGTTCCCTGATACCGGCCATGATCACCAGGGCCAGAGAAAAACCGAGTGATGCGGCAATGGCAAAAACAACCGATTCAAGAAGAGAAAATTCCTGACGAACAGCCAGCAGGGCAACTGCCATAACGGCACAGTTAGTTGTAATCAACGGCAGAAATATACCGAGCCCCTGGTAAAGGGTTGGACTAATCTTACGCAGCACTATTTCAACCATCTGCACCAGTGAGGCAATCACCAGGATAAATGTTACAATTTGCAGGTAAGTGAGGTTAAAGGGAACAAGAACATAATTATAAAGCAGCCAGGTGACAAGTGTGGCCATGGTCATGACAAATACAACTGCCATACTCATCCCAATGGCTGTTTCCATTTTACGGGAGACGCCCAGGAAAGGACATATCCCGAAAAAGCGCTGCAATACAAAGTTATCGACAAAAATATAGATAAAAAATATTGAAAGCAGCTTTTCCATAAGATCCTCCTGCCCAGGCAGGCAAACCTTCTATCAGGTTTGTCCGCCTATTTAATGTTAAAGCGCTTGAATAGCATGTTTACTATTGCCAGCAGTAACCCGAGGGCAATAAAAGCCCCGGCCGGCTGGGCAAACAGAGCCATAGGCTCAAAGTTGGTCCCGAAAAGATGAATGGCACTTTCAGGATCGGGACCTAAAATGGTACCCGAACCGAGTACTTCCCTGACTGTTGCCAGGATAAAAAGCGCCAGGGTGAAGCCGATACCAACGCCAATGCCGTCAAGCACCGACCTTGCGACCGGTTTTTTGCTGGCGAATGCTTCCGCCCTGCCCAGGATAACACAGTTAACAACTATAAGGGGAACGAAAACACCCAACGCTTCATAAAGAATAGGCTGAAAAGCCTGAAGCACCATTTCAATAATTGTAACAAAGGTGGCTATGATCACAATAAAACAGGGAATACGTACCTGCGGAGGGATATAATTACGCAGCAGGGAAACAACCAGGTTTGAAGCGATCAAAACCGCGGTCGCAGCGAGTCCCATACCGAGTCCGTTAATCATGTAGGCCGTAACCCCGAGGACGGGACACATACCGAGCAAGGCCACGAAAACAGGGTTTTCCTTGACAATACCCCTGGTCAGGTCCTGAAGATATGGACTGTTAGCTTTCACTTTAGTTTTCACCTCCGCCATCATTATTCAGTGCCGGGGCTAGAGCATTCCTAACCGCTTCTACGATACCGTTGGCGCTGAAAGTTGCCCCGGTCGTTGTATCAACGTCAAGGCTTTGTTCTTCTACAATTCTATCCGGAATAAGAGGGTTGGACTCCCTGAAGTATTCGGGTGTCTCCTCCTGGGAAATAATCTCGATAGAAACTATCTGACCACCTGCAACCTCAACTTGAACTTCTATTAAACCGTAGAAACCCTCACCTTCCCCGGTGTATATACCATCTGCCACGGCAGTGATATCAACTGCCACCGGCTCGGGTTCCGGCTCAGGTTCATCTTCCTCAATACCGAGAGCCTGGCGAAGCGCATTCTGAACTGCGTCAATGATCGCTTCGGCGCTGATAGTAGCCCCGGTTTTTGTATCAATATCAAAATGCTGTTCGGCGATAATCTGATCGGGAATCAGCGGGTAAGCTTCAATGAAATAGGTAGGTGTTTCATCATGTTCGATTACCTCGATACTGACAATTGCCCCGCCTGCCACTTCAACCTCAACTACTACCGGGCCGCCCAAACCGGGTGCCGAACCCTGGTAGGTTCCATCAGGAACAGCAGCAATATCAACAGTAGCAGATTCAAAACCGAGGTAGTTCTCAGCAATCGTACCAACTGAGCTTCTAATTGAGTTAATCATAGCCGCAGTGCTGACTGTTGCTCCGCTGACCGAATCAACATCATCCCCGGCAGCAATCGGATCTTCATGACTTTTACCGACAAATTGCTCCTGGAAACCATCGGTTGTAATAATATCACCGATACCGGGAGTTTCCGAATGCGAAACCACAAGAACGCCAATAATCGATCCTGTAGGATCAACAGCCAGGTTGTAAGTAATGATTCCGTCGTAACCCTGCTGCTGTATAGTGGCCATAACACCCAGCATTTCACCGGAACTGTCGTAGATCTTATCAAACTGGTTATCATCAACCTGCTCGCTTTCAAAACTGTCTATTTCCGGAAAATATGCCTCAAGCGCCTGCATATATTCCGCTTCCTGACGCTCGGCAATGATCGGCGCTGTTATATTGTTAACACCGGTCAGTAAAGCAGCCGAAATTATCCCTACTACAGCAAGAGTAATTGATAATTTTAAAATGTTACGCACTCTTCTTCACCCCCCCAAACTGCTGAGGAACTGTAAATCTATCAATAATAGGTGTAACGGCATTCATGATTAATATAGCAAAAGTAACGCCCTCAGGCAGGGTACCCCAGAACCTGATTAACATTGTTATTAAACCGCAGCCGATACCAAAAATCAGTTTGCCGGCCGGCGTTACAGGAGTGGTAACCATGTCTGTGGCCATAAACAAGGCCCCGAGCATAACCCCTCCGGCCAACACATGGAAGAGGCCTGTTAAGAGGTGGCCACTGTAAAACCCGCCGCCGAAGATAACCCCCATCAGGAAAACTACGCCGATGAAACCCACCGGTATGCGCCAGTCAATATGGCCTTTATAATACAGCCAGATACCGCCAAGCAGCAGGGCCAGGGCAGACGTTTCACCCAGGCACCCGGCAACATTGCCGACAAACAACTGGGTAAGACTTACCGCCAGGGCTTCCTCCTGCCCGGCCAGTGGTGAGGCAGTGGTAACTGCAGAAATGTCGGCCATGAAATTAAATGGCTCCGGCTGGGACCATATTCTTCCAGCCATATGACCGCCCCAGGAGACCACCACTATAGCCCTGCCGACCAGGGCCGGATTGAAAATATTATACCCAATACCGCCAAATACCTGTTTACCAATGATGATAGCCGATGCTGCCCCGGCAACAACCAGCCACCAGGGTGGTGAAGGCGGTAAGACCATGGCAAATAAGAGTCCGGTAACCGCTGCACTGCCGTCGCCAAAAATATTACCTTTACGCAGCCAGACAGCCTCGACAAGCATTGCGGTAACAACAGAAATAATCATGGTTATCAGAGCTTTATACCCAAACAACAGAACAGCCATTACCGCCACGGGAAATAGAGCAATTAGAACATCCGTCATCACGCTCTGTACAGATTCGGAATGCCTGATATGCGGTGAAGATGATACAACAAATTTATTATCCATACTGCCAACTTCCCTCCCTTACGAAAAACTATTTATTTTTCGCTTTCGATATTTCAGCTTTTGCTATTCTTATCCACTGAGTCAACGGAATTTTCGAAGGACATACATACGAACAGCAACCGCATTCAAAACAATCCATTGCATGCAATTTATCAGCCTGTTTGAATAGACCATTTTCCGCTGCCTGGGCGATAGATGTGGGTAAAAGCTGCACCGGGCAGCTGTCAACACACTTTGCGCACCTGATACAGGGGCTGCTTTCGGTTATTGAAACATCAAGATCGGTAAGAGCAAGAATACCCGATGTCCCCTTAATTACTGGAATATCAGCGCTTGGCTGCGCTAATCCCATCATCGGTCCGCCTGCTATCAATTTACGGGTATCTTCTTTTAGACCTCCACATGCCTCAAGAACTTCGCTGACCAGGGTTCCAACCCTGACCATCAGGTTGGCCGGCTGGTTAACACCAGCCCCGGTAACAGTTACAACCCTTTCAATTAAAGGTTTACCTTCGCGAATTGCCCTGGTAATCGCCACCGCAGTGCCGACGTTGTGATTGACAACCCCTACCTCAAGGGGAAGCCCGCCGGAGGGTACTTTACGCCCGGTTGTAACCTGGATCAGCATTTTTTCAGCTCCCTGGGGATACTTGGTATGGAGCCTGGCAACGGTTATACTTTCTTCGTCCGCTACTGCTTCTTCCAGCGCCTTAATTGCGTCGGACTTGTTATCCTCGATTCCGATAACTCCCTTTTCTGCCCCGAGCGCTTTAATCATTACTTTCAGCCCGTAAACTATATCGGAGGGGCTTTCCAGCATAACTCTGTGGTCTGCTGTCAGGTAAGGTTCACATTCGGCGCCGTTAATTATTACATAATCTATTTTTTTCTCAGGCGGAGGAGAAAGTTTAACGTGAGCGGGAAAAGTCGCTCCACCCAGACCGACAATACCGGCTTCCCTGATTACCTTCCGAAGTTCTTCAACGCTGAGACTTTCAATATCCCCGGCCGCCTTCACATTCTCATCCCATTCGTCCAGGCCGTCCGATTCAATTGTAATTGCTGTGACAGGCCGTCCGAGAGGATGATTGTAGGGACCGATTTTTTTAATCGTGCCCGAAACCGAAGCATGAATCGGGGCTGAAACAAATCCACTGCTGTCAGCAATTTTCTGCCCCATTTTGACGCGGGCCCCTTCTTCTATGCCTTCGAGAGGTTCACAGGGAGCGCCAATATGCTGCTGCAGAGGGATTACCACTGTAGAGGGGGCCTTCATCGTAGATACGGCAAGTTCTGCTGTCAGATCTTTATGATAATCCGGATGAACGCCTCCCTTAAAGACCATGCTGCCCATTAATGTTGTTCACCCTTTCCTTGTTTGGTTTTTTTCTTGCCTGATACATGTAAAAATAAGTACCTGATATCATTTCGTTGTTTCTCTGCAATTTCCTGCCTGAAGCAACTCTTTCAGCAAACTGCAAATAATAGCAATTGTCAATCTAATCAGTTCCAGTCCCTTACCCGGTAAGCGCGAATGTCGCTAACTGTATAAAGAGAACCGGTAACAATTACTGCATCATCAGGCGCAGCAAGTAACATCGCTTTATCCAGCGCTTCTCCATGCTCTGCGATTACATGGTACTCAGTTGAAAAACCAAGCTTTTCTACAGCAAATGCAGCAATCTGCCCCGGTTCAGCGGCCCGGCTGATCAGGGGCTTGGTAAAGATTACTGTGTCTGCCAGGGGCAGTATAGATCTAAGCATAGCTTCTTTATCCTTGTCAGCAAGTATGCCGATCACCAGGATGAGCCGATTATAATTAAAATATACAGGAAGGGCTTCCGCCAGTTTCTTCATCGCCTCGGGGTTATGCGCTCCATCCATGATCAGCAAAGGCTCCTGTTCGAGCAGTTCTAACCGGCCGGGCCATACAGTTTCGGCCACACCCCTGCGAAGATCATCCTCATTACAGATAAAACCTTTTTCAGCAAGCAGCTCAACAGCAGCCAGGGCTGTAGCGGCATTTTCGAGCTGATATCTCCCCCTGAGGGGCAGAAACAAGTTTTCAAAGCTCCGTTTAAAACCTTTATATGAAAAATACTGGCCTTCAGTAACAATTTTAAGTGGAACGGTAACAGGAACGTCTCCCGCTCTCTCTTCCTCTGCGGTCTGAGGTGGATACACCCGGTATACTAATGAATTGAGCTCAAAGGACCTTTTCTCAAATACCGCCAGAGCCTCTTCATTCATCGCAGCAGTTAAGAGGGGCACGCCCGGTTTAATGATACCTGCTTTTTCAAAGGCTATTTTTTCGATCGTATCGCCCAGAACCTCGGTATGCTCAAGACTGATATTTGTAATTATACTGAGCATAGGAGTAACAACATTGGTAGCATCCAACCTGCCTCCCAGTCCGGCTTCGAGAACGACAAGATCAACTTTACGCCGCGCAAAATAGGTTAAAGCAAGCACAGTGACAATCTCAAATTCAGTTGGCTGTCCGAGCCGGGGATCATCAACAACACGCTCGATCAGCGGCTTAATCTGGTCTACCAGGTCGGCCAGTTCGGCATGATCAATATCGCTGCCATCAACGGCCATCCTGTTGGTAAACGAAAGCAGATAGGGGCTGGTATAAAGCCCTACCGTGTAGCCGGACGCCTTCAATACAGAGGCCAGGATTGCCGCGGTTGAACCCTTGCCGTTAGTTCCGGCAATATGCACAAAGCGGATATTGTGGTGGGGATTGCCAAGCATTTCGAGCAGGGCAAACATCCTTTCCAGGCCCGGTTTAATCCCGAATCGACCAAGCCCGTGTATCCACTGAAGAGCTTCTTCATAGCGCTTTTCAATATTCCGGCTCATTATTTATCGCAGCTCCTGCAGGCGTAACCGCAGTTTTTCCAGTTTTTCTTCCTGTTCATCCCTGCGGTTTTTTTCTTTTTCAACCACTTCGGCAGGAGCTTTTTTTATAAACCCATCGCTGTTAAGTTTGGCTGCCGTTTTATCAATATCTTTCTTTACCCTTTCCATTTCTTTTTCAAGACGACTAATCTCGGCTTCAAAATCGATAAGACCTTCGAGCGGAAGGTATACCTCCACCCCTTCACCAATAATTTCAGTTAAGGCCTGCCTCGGTTTGGCTGCGGCAGGATCAACCGTAAGCTGTTCGGCAAAAGCCAGCTTACTCAGCTGGTAGCTTTCTTCCCTCAGGCACTCTGCAGCCCTTCCAGCAGCCCGGACCAGAACAGGCGCTTGCCTGCCGGGCGGAAGCTGAACCTGGCTGCGAAGATTCCTTATAGCCCGGGCAACTTCCTGGAATAAAACCATGTCCGCTGCTTCAGCCGAAAAGCTGAAGGCATCGTTCACAAGCGGCCACTCTGCTACAACCAGCGCATCGCGGTCACGGTAGGGAAGCTGCTGCCAGATTTCCTCGGAGAGGAAAGGCATAAATGGATGGAGCAGCCTCATTACAGCGTCAAGCAGGTAGGTTAAAATAGACCTGGTGCGAGACCGGTCGGCAGCCACTTCCGCGCTTGTATCTTTATTGTAAAGATGGTATTTGCTTAATTCCACGTACCAGTCACAAAAATCGTTCCATATATATTCATATACCTGGCGGGCAGCTTCACCAAGCTCATACTTTTCCAAAAGGGCGGTGGTTTTTAGAACAGTCTCATTGTAACGGTGAAGGATCCAACGGTCAGCCCGGTTTAACCCCCCGGGCAGATTGCCCGGATCGAACCGCGGGAATGAAGGCTCTTTTTCTCCTTCTTCATAAAGGTTCATCAACACAAATCGCGAAGCGTTCCAGACCTTGTTGGCAAAATTGCGGCCCGCTTCCACATTTTCCTGGCGAAAACGTTGATCACTGCCGGGAGCCTGGCCGGTAACCAGGGTAAAACGCAGGGTATCTGCTCCGTAATTCTCAATAACCTCCAGCGGATCAATACCGTTGCCGAGCGATTTGCTCATTTTACGTCCCTGGGCATCTCGCACAAGCCCGGTTATGTATACCGTGTGAAAAGGGACCTCCTGCATGAACTCAATTCCCATAAACATCATCCTGGCAACCCAGAAGAAAATTATATCGTAAGCGGTAACCAGCACCGATGTGGGATAGTAGTGCTTCAGGTCCGGGGTCTGGTCTGGCCAACCCAGGGTTGAAAACGGCCACAGCGCCGAGCTGAACCAGGTATCAAGGACATCCGGATCCTGCCTGATTTCACTGCTTTCACAGGAAGGGCAGCTTTTTGGTTCTTCATAATCAACTATTACTTCTCCGCATTGACAATACCAGGCCGGGATACGGTGGCCCCACCAGAGCTGGCGGGATATGCACCAGTCCCTTATATTTTCCAACCAGTTTTCATAAATACGGGTAAAACGCGGCGGAACAAACCGGGTAAGTTGATCATTTACAGCTTTAAGCGCCGGTTTAGCCAGAGGCTTCATCCGGACAAACCATTGTCGCGATATAAGCGGTTCCACAACGGTATCACAGCGCTGGCAGCGTCCGAGGGAATGGCTGTAGGCTTCGATTTTGTCAACTGCCCCTATTGCCTGTAAATCCTGCACTACCTTTTCCCGGCAGATAAAACGATCTAGCCCGGCATAATTCCCTGCACGGTCTGTCATTTTAGCATCTTCATCTATTATTTTAATAATTTCCAAATTATGGCGCTGTGCTATGGCAAAGTCATTGGGATCATGACCCGGTGTCACTTTTACCGCCCCACTGCCAAAATCGGGATCAACATAATCATCTGCCACCACCGGTATTGGCCGGTCGAGCAGAGGAAGAATAACATTTTTACCAACCAGGCTGCTATAACGGTGATCATCAGGATGAACAGCAACACAGGTGTCGCCAAGCATTGTCTCCGGCCTGGTTGTAGCTACAGTGATTGAACCGCTGCCGTCTTCCAGGGGATAACAGATATGGGTTAGTGTTGCTTCTTCTTCCCCGTGTTCCACTTCAATATCGGAAAGGGCGGTATGACAGCGGGGACACCAGTTAATCATGTAATCACCCCGGTAAACCGACCCGCTCCGGTAAAGATCAACAAATACTTTGCGTACAGCTTTTGAACAACCCTCATCCATGGTAAAGCGTTCCCTGGACCAGTCGCAGGAAACGCCCAGGCGGTAAAGCTGCTTCGTAATCCTGGCGTGGTACGTTTCCTTCCACTGCCAAACTCTCTCAACGAAAGCATCGCGGCCCATTTCATGCCTGTCAATACCTTCTTCCGCCAAATGCTTCTCAACAACATTTTGCGTTGCAATTCCGGCATGATCGGATCCCGGCAGCCAGAGTGTGTCAAAACCCTGCATCCGCTTCCAGCGGATTAATATATCCTGGACTGTATTGTTAAGAGCATGGCCCATATGCAGAGAACCGGTTACATTAGGCGGTGGAATAACAATGGTGAAAGTTTCGCGGTCAGGAACACGCCCCGCTTTAAAAAATTCACCGTCAAGCCAAAAACGGTAGCGTTTTTCCTCTACTGCTGCAGGATCATAAACCGGCGGCAGGGTAGTATCGGGCATGGATTTAATCACCTCGTTAAAGATCGGAAGCAGGAGGGATAAATAAGGATCCGGCCTGATTCAGGCCGGCTCGGTCCTGACTGCTGTCCAACATCTTATAAACAACCTTTTAAATAGTATTATTTGTGATGATGAAAGTCAAGGCACGGGGGCAAATCACCTTTAATTCGCCTTGTTAATTTCCCAGTAAAGGGCGTTAATAAATTGCTTAATGCTGACCCTTGTTTTTCTATCTTTTTCACTCCGGTTTTCCAGCTCTTTCATTTTCATGCGCAGTTCATTGAAATCGAAAAATTTTGGCCCATAGCGTTCAAAAATCAGATTATTGTAATCATCAAGCCCAAGAGCAGCGAGGTGATCCATCGCCTGTTTCACCGCACGTCTCACCCTCTGCTCAATTGCCCGGACATCGGACTGTTTCTCTTCCTCGTAAAGGTATTTTTCCTGGACAGCCTGGTAGAGATCTTTTAAATGTCTGTATTCGCCCAGGTACTTGTCAATATCAGGGACATCGTTCAGGAATAACATGATCTGGATCAGGTCATGACTTCCCGGCTCACCGATCAATCCCAGGTCTGCAAGTATTTCTCTTGTTTTTTCCTTGATCATTACCTGGTCGGACTGCCTGATTTCACTTTTATCCGGTCCCCGCCGTAAAGAACCGATGCGGTCAAGTGCATCGAGAGAATCTCGCATCTGCTGAAAGGAACGTTCCATGCGTAAACGTTCGGTAACATTTTTTAAAACTGAAATTATTTCAATTCTGTTAACCGGCTTATTTATATAAAACTCTATCCCCGCTGCATAGGCCTGGGCAACCATTTCTTTTTTTTCCACCTGGGATATCATTACGATTTTACCCCGGAAGTTGCGCTCTCTTAACTGCTCAACTATTTCAATCCCGTCTTTACCGGGCATGAGCAGGTCTATCAGGAGGATTTCAGGCTGGTTATATATAATAGTGCCGACAACATTTCCATGTCCATCGGGAAGTTCGCCGATCACTTCGCCAAGGCCTTCATCCTCAATCACCTGGCCAAGAATACTGCGACAAGCCAGATCATCGTCAATGATAAAAAATGTAAATTCCACTATATTTCCACCTCCGCGACACTGGCCAGGGGTATAATGATAACAAAACATTTCTCATGCTCCTGGTTGCGAAAAAATACCCTCCCCCTGAAGTTTTCAACCAAACCCCTGACATAAGCCAGGCCGATACCGGTAGAGGGTACTCCTTCCGCTGAAAACTTGGTTGTATAGCCGGGTTCAAAAATCAGGCCTTTGTCACGTTCTTTAACCGGTTCACCATTATCGCAGACACTAATTCTGAGCAAATTGTTTCGACAGCGTACTTTCAGGTGAATATAGCCTTCTCCTGCTATAGCTTCAACCGCATTGGAAACAAGGTTATTTAAAATAGCCAGTAAAGGATAGATCTGGGTTACTTCGGGATCTTCCTCAATTTTAAGACTGTATTGTACCTTTTTGCCAAGACTCTGGCTGTAGCTGCGATTAGCCTTGATCACCAGGTCGAGGAGCTCAGACAGGTTCATAACAAGCCTGTCTTTCTTTATTTTCAAGGCTTCCCCGAGGCCGGCCAGAATTCTAACCGTATCTTTTTTTACTTCGTGCACTTCTTCGGCTATTTCCAGGGCTGCATATTCTGCAGAACTATCAGCCAATTTTAACGCCTTCAACTGCTTGTGTAAATTATAGCTTTTTGCCATTATGTTTTCCATGTTCTCCATGGACTTTTGCATATAAAAAAGTTCATCGTAAAGTTCAGAGGTGATGATCAGCATCTTTTCATAGGTAACCCTTTGCTGTTCGTCCATAACCAGCATATTCTGAAAGAGATTGATATTAACCAGGCTGATCACCAGGAAAACCTGGATAAACGACATCAGCAAAAGAATAATCATGTTCGAGAAAATAAAAACTTCTGAATAAGGAACTCTGACCAGGGCTTCTGCAAGGTTGGCAAGGCAAACCGCAACGGCAAGGTAGATAATCAGAAAAACACTGATTGCCCGGGCACCACCTTTTATTCCTCCCGGCTTAAGGAGAACAGCGAGGAGCAGAAAATAAATTACCCCCGAGTACTGGTGGGCCACCATAAAGTTAAAATATTCACGGGGCAGTAAAAAGAAATAATCAAGGCCGACCCTGATTAAGAGTGTAGCCAGGGCAACCATTACAGCTGTAGGAATAATCAGGATATGATTGAGACTAAGGATGGCATAAATGAAAACCACGGTTCCGATGGAAAAACGAAAAGGTCCGATATCGGTCACTATAAAGAGTTCGGAGGCTATAACGGTAACAATAACGATAAGAAGAACTCTCTTATTAAGGGGCTTGAGCAGATACTCCGCTATTTCCCCCCTCACCCTTTTCATAGAGCCGGTAACCGAGATCAAAAGCCTGCTGATTGAGCTCACCACTTCCCTTTGGTGCCAGTTTATAAATAGACTCCCTGAACACAGCCCGATCAACCAGGCCCGTGGCGGCATTAATTACGCCCAGGGCCAGCATATTGGCAACAACTTCACGACCAAGTTCATCCTTTGCCGCCCGGGTAATGGGCAGGGCGTTAATTTTATATGCATCCTGGTAAGGACCGCTGACAAAGGTTGAATCCACTATAACCGTACATTCACCCGCCCTGATGCGGGGTATATACTTGTTGAACGAAGCCTGGTTCATGCAAAGCAGCACAGTCGGCTCGGTCACCTTGGGATATTCTATGGTATCAACATCTATAATAACTCCGGCCATGCTGGCTCCACCGCGAGCTTCAGGACCGTAGGACTGGGTCTGGACTACATTTTTATTGTCATTAACGGCAGCCTCAGCCAGGACAATCGAGGCAAGAATCAGTCCCTGCCCACCGGCTCCGGTTAACAATACTTCCTGCCTGTTAGCCACTGGTAGTCCCTCCGTCCCTTGATTTACCAATTAAGCGGTAGTATTCTTCGGAAAATTCCGGAGCCTCGGTTGAATAAAGCACTCCTGTCAGTATTTTTCCGTCCAATTCAGAGGGATTCATCTCTGATGCTTTCTCCACTGAGATAGCGTTATCCTTCATCGCGCGGAGCATATCAACCGCTCCGCCAAGTTTGTTGCGCCTGCCATATGATATGGGGCAGGGCGAAAGTGCTTCAACAACGGAAAAACCCTTGTGATTAGCCGCCCTGACAATCAGCTGCTCCAGCTGTCGGGGCTGGGCGGCAATGCCGCGGCAGGCAAAAGTGGCTCCCGCTCCCCTGGCCAGCTCCAAAAGATCAAAAGCCCGCTCCAGTGTACCGCCCGGGGCAGTAGTAGCTTTCATCCCGGTAGGGGTCAGCGGTGAATGCTGGCCACCGGTCATGCCATATATATGGTTATTAATTATTACTGCATTTAAATCAATATTCCTTCTCGCAGCATGGATAAAATGATTTCCTCCAATGGCGCTGCAGTCTCCGTCTCCCATGATTACAAAGATTTTTAGCTCGGGTCTGGCCATTTTCAAACCGGTGGCAAAGGCCAGCGCCCGCCCGTGGGTGGTATGCAGAGTATTGAAATTCAGATAACCGGCTGCTCTTGAAGAACAACCAATTCCCGAAACTATAACAACGTCGCGTTGGTTAAAACCTGCTCTTTCAATTGCCCTGACCAGGGCGGCAGTTACAATCCCGTTTCCACACCCCGGACACCAGATATGCGGCAGCTTTTTAGTGCGTAAAAAATCCTGGGTCAGCTGTTCCATTAGAGCCACCTTCCAATCAATTCAGATATTTGGTCGGGCGTGATCATTTCACCATCGTAGCGGTTCAGGGGCACTATCTCCGCATCTCCACGAGCATATCTTTCCACTTCACCGACAATCTGGCCCATGTTCATTTCGGGAACTACTATTACATCAGCTTTCCTGGCCAGGGCAGCAACCTCAGCAGCGGGAAATGGCCAGATAGTCTGCAGGCTCAACAGGCCAACAGGCAGGCGGTTTTGCCAGTATAATTTCTTTATCACTGCCCGGGCTGAACGAACCGTGCAGCCATAGGTAATAATTACAATACGTGGCTCTTTGTGACCAATATAGTTGGTTAAAACAATTTCATCACGGTATTTATCCAGCTTATCATGGATACGATCAAGCGCTCTCTCCACCTGGGGAGGATCACCTGTAGGGAATCCGTACTGGTCATGGAAAAGACCTGTCACATGGTAATAATGTCCAAAACCAAAAGGCACCAGGGGAGTTAACCCTTTTTCATCATAAGGTTTCCAGTCTGAAGGAACTATATCACTCGACTTTTCCACCAGCAGCTTACCTGATTCGGGGATTAATACCTTTTCACGCATGTGGCCGATCACTTCATCAAGCAATAGTATAACTGGTTGTCTCAATTTTTGGCTTAGGTTGACCGCCGCAATAGTTAAATAAAAAGTCTCATAGACCGAAGCTGGAGAAAATGCTATAACCGGGTGATCGCCGTGGGTGCCCCAGCGAGCCTGCATTACATCTCCCTGGGCCGGGGCAGTTGGAACCCCGGTGCTGGGCCCCATGCGCTGAACATTAACAACCACGCAGGGGATTTCTGCCATAATTGCATAACCAAGATTTTCCTGCTTGAGCGAAAAACCGGGACCGCTGGTTGCGGTAAGAGTTCTCATGCCGCCGATAGAAGCTCCGATTACCGCGGCCATGCTGGCTATTTCATCTTCCATCTGGATAAAAACACCACCCAGATCGGGCAAACGGCCGGCCATGTGCTCTGCTATTTCCGTGGAAGGTGTAATCGGATAGCCGGCGTAAAATCTTACCCCTGCGCTAATTGCCCCTTCCACGCAGGCTTGATTGCCCTGCATTAAAACCGGTTTTGTTTCAGCCATTTACAGTTATCTACCTCCTGGAATAGATCAGGGCAAAATCGGGGCAGTAAACTGCACAAATACCACAGCTGCTGCACCTTTCTTTTACCAGGTCAACTTTACCGCTTTCATCCAAAAAAAGAGCTTCCTGCGGACAGAAAGCGACACATATTCCACAACCCTTGCACCATTCACGCTTTATAGTCAGCAGAACAGCCGGCCTTTTAAGCGGTGCTGAAAACACTGGATATTTTCCCTCCCCTTAATACCCCTGGGAACAACTAACTGTCATTTTAACAGGCCGCCTACAGAAAGTGACAGAAAGTTACCGGATTTCATCCTGTACTGATACAATTAACTTTTTTCAAAACTGCCTGATTAAACATTTATATCCATAAACAGTTTTAAAAAGCAACCCCGGGCTGCCGGACTAAAAGAAAAAGGTAGCCAAGCAGCCGGGATTTTTCATTCATTAGTCTTATTTTATTGTACCGTTACGCAGCCAGCCGCGATACTGCATTGCTTCGGCCAGGCGCTGGATTGAATACCTGTATGCGCCGGTCCGCATGTCGGAGCCAATGCACTTTTCACAGAAGAAGCTGTAGACAAGGTTGAAAGCTTCGCTCATTTTCTCTTCCAGCCTGCGGTTCACCGTTTCCAG
>Ga0334885_1000155_pt1 | contig 125160 bp, 153 predicted proteins | sample GraSluR1_MG_8_FD_207233 | JGI IMG/M metagenome (GOLD analysis project Ga0334885, IMG submission 207233) | Sludge microbial communities from methane-producing bioreactor in Wageningen University, Netherlands - Granular Sludge_31_05-R1 | ecosystem: Engineered > Bioreactor > Anaerobic >...
CCGGCAATCAATTGGAGACTTTTGGCGATGACCTTCGGGCCACTATCGACGACCAGCATATGGATATGGTTGGAGGTCACCACGTAGTTCAAAATTCTCAACCCAAAGCGTTTCTTGGCTTCGAAGAGCCAGCAAAGCCAGCGCCTACGGTCCCTGGCAAATTTCAGAAGAAATTCCTTTTTGTGGCAACGGTGAGTAATGTGCCACACCTGCCCCGGAATATGATGTCGATTTGCTCTTGCCATCCTTAGAGACCCATTTTTGCGGGTGAAAACAGGGCATTAAGCCCAAAAACAGGGCCTATTTGGCCAATTATTTTCGATATTTCAATAGCTTGGCTTGGTCCGACCCCCAGAGTTCGGAACCCTTATTCCAAAGATCAGTGCCAAATTGACGGGCTTCATGAACAATGGATTGAGACGACCTTTCAGGTCGTGTCAAACCTTATGGGTTGGCATCTTGCTGCTCGGAACGAAAAAGAGGATGGTTCGAGTCGAAATAATGTGTCTGACAAACGCAACATCGCAATATCGTTCCGTCTATTTCCGATACTCACCCGCATCGTGGTGCATAGCCGCTTGAATGCTAAAATCTCTCTTTCACTTTCAAGCGTCCCCCCGGACATCCCCGGGACATGGGTAAAATCGAGATCGAAGCGTTCCTCAGTCACTTGGCAACACATGGCCAGGTTTCTGCGACCACCCAACGCCAGGCCCTGAACGCTCCCTAGCCAAGCGAAAAACTCCCAAACCCGACTTCCTCGGCCTGCCAAACTGCTGTTATATTGCGCCTATGAAAATTTTCGTCAACAATTTTAATCTTTGTCGATGGCAAAAATTGTATAAAAAATTATCGAACTTTTTTTGGAAGGCGCAACTTCACTTGTCCATCACGGCCCATGTTCGTTGACTAAAGTAATCCATTGGATTATATTTTATGGCGGAATCCTTGATTACCATCGCAGAAACAGGTGAGTTCATTCGCCGAGGCAAGCATCTCATCAACGATGAGGAGCGCCAAACACTTGTCATCTACTTGGCAGAGCACCCCGAATCCGGGGCCCTGATTGAGAATACCGGAGGAATTCGAAAACTTCGCTGGGCCAGGGGTGGCAAGGGAAAAAGCCAGCCTTTCCCAAGAGGAAAAAAAGCAACTTCGCCACCTGGTAGATCTGCTGAAGGAAGCCAACGGCGTTTAGGAGAAAACATGAGCGAGCTATTCGAGAGCATCAAGCAAGGCCTGGATGAAGCCATTGCCCATAGTAAGGGAGAGATATGCGAGGTACGCGTATTTTCGCCACAGGAAGTGAACGTAAAGGATGTCCGCCGAAAAACGGGATTGACCCAGAATCAGTTTGCAGCCACCTTCGGTATCAGTGTGGCCACCTTGAGACATTGGGAACGCGGTGACCGCAAGCCCCATGGACCGGCCCTGGTCCTGCTGAATGCCGCCGACAACGACCCCGCCGGCTTACTGCAGATTCTAAACCGGTGCGACCGGATGAAGGAAAGGGATCGAGGCCGGTTGGAGAATACCTCTGGCGCCTGAACCGGAAATGGAATTTGTCACCCACATCGCTACCCCAAAACGCAAAACAGCCACCCGGCAAGAATGCCGAGTGGCTGTTTTGGTTTATGGCGGCCCCGGCGCGATTCGAACGCACGACCTACCGCTTAGGAGGCGGTTGCTCTATCCTGCTGAGCTACGGGGCCGGAAACGGGCTGTCATCATAACTGCCGACCGCAGGCGGCGCAAGCCTTTTCTCGCCCCTCGCCGGCTTCCCGCCGGCCATGGAGAGGGTGCCGGCGGAGTCAGAACTTGAGCAGGCTGAAGACCTTGCCTTCCGGCAGTTTCTTGCGGCCGCTGAGGAACTCCAACTCCGCCAGAAAGGCGCATTCCACCACTTCGGCGCCGAACTGCTGAACCAGGTCGACCACGGCGGCGACGGTGCCGCCGGTGGCCAGCAGATCGTCGGCCACCACCACCCGATCGCCGGGCTTGAAGGCGTCTGCATGGATTTCCAGGGTGTCGGTGCCGTACTCCAGATCGTAGCTCTTCTGCACCGTGCGGTAGGGCAGCTTGCCGGGCTTCCGTACCAGGGTGATGCCGGTACCGAGCTTGTAGGCCAGGGCCGCGCCGAGGATGAAGCCGCGGGCTTCGACGCCGACGATCTGATCGATGTGCTGCCCGATGTAGCGGTGGGCGATGAGGTCGATCATGCGGTGATAGCTTTTCGCGTCCGCCAGCAGGGTGGTAATGTCCTTGAAGACAATCCCCTTCTTGGGGAAATCCGGGATGTCCCGGATGGCATTTTTCAGATCCTCCACGTCCAGCTTCCTTTCGCTCATAAACGGCTTCGTCCTTGGGTGAGATGGGCCGGGCCCGTTATCGATGTTTGGCGAGTTCCCGGTCCAGCGCGGCCTGGCCGGCGGCTTCTTCCTCTTCCATGATCTTGCGCAGTTTATCGAGACTTTTGGCTTCGATCTGGCGGATGCGCTCGCGGGTGACGCCGAAGCGGCGACCGATGGTGTCCAGGGTCTGCGGTTCCCGGTCCTCCAGACCGAAGCGCAGGGCCAGGATTTCGCGCTCGTTCTCGGACAGGGTCGCGAACCACCGGCTGACATGGTCGAACTTGTTGAGATCCTCGATGAGCACCGCCGGGTTGTCGGCGTTGGTATCCTCGATGGTGTCGATGAGGCTGTAGTCGCGGTTTTCGCCCATGGGATGCTCGATAGAGTAGGTCTTTTTAACCAGCACCATGAGGCGGCGGATGTAATGCGGCTCGACGCCCATGGCGCCGGCGACCTCTTCCACCTGGGGCTCGCGATTGTACTGATGCACCAGTTCCCGGCTGATCTTGATGAACTTGTTGATGTCGTCGGAGACATGCACCGGCAGGCGGATGGTGCGGCTTTGGTTGACCAGGGCGCGCTCGATGGACTGGCGGATCCACCAGGTGGCATAGGTGGAAAAACGGCATTCCTTGCTCAGCTTGAAGCGCTCCACGGCCTTGATCAGGCCCATGTTGCCTTCCTCGATGAGATCGAGAAACGGCAGGCCGCGATTCATGTAGCGCTTGGCGATCTTCACCACCAGCCGCAGGTTGGATTCGATCATCCGGTCGCGGGCCTTCATGTCGCCCTGGGCGATTCCACGCGCCAGTTCCCGCTCCTCTTCGGCGGTCAGCAGCTTGCTCTTCTGGATCTCCTTCAGGTAAAGCTTGATGGCGTCGTCGGAATGGCTCTCCTCAACCTCTTCCTCCTCGGGTTCCTCCTCCACCACGGCTTCCGCCTCCCCCAACTCTTCAACTAGTTCCTCGTCGGATTCCACAAGTGCTTCGTCCTCTTCTTCGGGTTCGGTATCGAAACACGGATTATCAAATTCGTTGCCGACTCTGCTCATGGTTACGATTCTCTCCTTCTGGAAGGACCGCCTGCGGGGTCCGGGGCCTCAGCGCCTGACAGCCGGCAGGTAGTTGGTGGGATTGAGAGCTTCCTTGCCACGACGAATTTCAAAATGCAGCCGCCCCTGGTCCTGCCCCGGCGGGGTTCCGGCCAAGGCGATTTTCTGTCCCTGACTAACGAAGGTACCGACAGCCACCAGGTTCTTCTGGTTGAAGCCGTACACTGTAAAAAAGCCGTCATCATGATTGAGAATGATGAGATGGCCATATCCCTGAATGCCGTCCCCGCTGTAAATGACCTTACCCGCCGCCGAAGCCTGGATGGGACTGGCCAGGGGCACCGCGATCTCGATGCCCTTGCGACCGCCATGACCCTGCTCGCCGAAGGACTTGACCAGGTTGCCGGAGGCCGGCCAGACAAATTGTCCCGCCCTGCGGGCCGAGGCCGCGGCGGGCGCTTCGGCACCGCTGTCCCTGGCCGGCGGGGTGCGCGACGGGGTTGGAGCGGCCGGCCGCGGCGCGGGGCGCGCGGGCGGCTTGGCGGGAGCTGAGGCCACCGTGGCCGGCACGGTACGCATGTCCCGGGCGCCCGGGATGAGCAGCCGCTGTCCAGCGCGCAGGCGCGTCGGATCATCGATGCCGTTGATGCGGGCCAGGTATTCCGCATCGACCCCGTAGCTGCGGCTGATGCGGTAGAGCGTCTGCCCCGGCTGTACCGTATGATACACGCCGCGGGGCGGAGCGCAAGCAACCAGCCCCAGAATCAGTACCGCCGGTCCGACCAGCCGCCGAATGCTCCTGAGGGAGAGCCGGTCGCCGCAAGCTTGTTGGAGGCGGAACAACATCCTAAAACCTTTTCCGACACGGCAGACCCGAAGGAGCCGGCGTCAGGCTGCGTGGGCAAAAAGCAGGAAGCCGCCCACCAACATTACCATAAACGCAAGCGTCAAATAATTGAAATACTTTTCTATAAAAGCTCGAATGGTGGCGCCATACAGAAATATCATGGTCGCCAGCAGATAGAAACGCAAACTGCGGCTCAAAACCGAAGCCAACACAAAAACCGGGAAATTGATGTCGAACACACCGGCACCGATGGTGATCACCTTATAGGGAATCGGGGTAAAGCCGGCGGTAAACACCACCCAGAAATCGTAACGGGCGAAAAGCTCCTGCACACGGAGAAATCCCTCTTCCGTAAATCCTGGAACATACTGGAAAAAATACCCGCCCAGGGTTTCCCAGAAGCCCATGCCGATGCCGTAGCCGCAGACCCCGCCAATGACGGAACCGAGGGACGCCAGCAGGGCGAAACGGAAGGCCCCGGCAGGAGCCGACAGAGCCAGGGCCAGCAGCAGCACATCCGGAGGGATGGGAAAAAAGGAGGATTCCGCCAGGGCCAGAAAAAAAAGGGCCGGAGCCCCGTAGGGAGTTTCAGCCCAGCTCAGCACCCAGTTGTACAATCGGCGCAAGCAGTGCACGGCCTAAACCTCTTCCTCTTTCCAGCCTCGCTGGCCGACCAGGGGCACAAAACGGCAGTCGAGGAGGTTTTCCTCGCTGAACCGATCCAACCCGACGCGGATCACGCGCTTGAGTACCTGGCTGGTCCGGTTGCCGACGGGGATCACCAGGCGGCCGCCGATGGCCAACTGATCCAGGTATTCGGAGGGAATATCGGGGGCGCCGGCGGTGACCATGATGCCATCGAAGGGCGCCTCGTCCTCCCAGCCGATGGTACCGTCGCTAAGCTTGATGTTGACATTGCGGCAGGCCAGCTGATCGAGGGTGCGCCGCGCCCGGCGGGCCAGTTCCGCCAGCCGCTCGACACTGTACACCCGCGACGCGAGTTGCGCCAGGACGGCGGCCTGATAGCCGGAGCCGGTGCCGATTTCCAGAACCTTCTCGGTGCCCGTCAGCTGCAGGGCCTCGGTCATGTAGGCCACCATGAAGGGCTGGGAGATGGTCTGTCTTTCGCCGATGGGCAGGGGAAAGTCGCTGTAGGCCTGACTCCACAGGGCTTCCTCGACAAACAGATGGCGCGGCACCCGCAGCATGGCCTGGATCACCCGAGGGTCCTTGACCCCGCGGCGCACGATCTGCTGTTCAACCATCAACCGCCGGGCTATGGAAAAGTCCATGAAAAAGCTCCTTCAGGGCTGGACAGCGGCAAAGAAGTCCGCTGCCGTTTCGTCCTTCCAGGCCTGGAGACCGGCGAAGGAACGATAATTGGTCAGATCCAGATGCAGCGGGGTCACGGAGATGTAGCCGCTGTTGACGGCCCGGAAGTCGGTGCCGTCCATATCCTCGTAGCCGGGCTCGGCCGCCCCCAGCCAATAGTATTTGCGACCACGAGGATCGGTTTTCTCTACCGCCAACTCGCCAAAGATCCGTCGGCCCTGCCGAGTCAGGCGCATGCCGAGGGGCGTCCCCGGAGGAACGTTGACATTCAACAGGGTATCCGGCGGCAGCCCTTTGCGGAGAATCATGGTAGCGATGCGGCAGGCGCCGGCGGCGGCATGGGCAAAGCCGTCGATGTGCCCGGGATTGGCGGCCAGGGACACGGCCATGGCCGGGATACCCAGGAGGGTGCCTTCCATGGCCGCGGACACGGTACCCGAATAGGTGATGTCGTCGCCGAGATTGGCGCCGTGGTTGATGCCCGAGACGATGAGCTGCGGCCGTTTGGCCAGCAGGCCGTGCAGGGCCAGATTGACGCAATCAGCCGGTGTGCCGTCGACGGCGAACCGGCCCGGTAGCAGCTCCTCGGCGCGCAACGGCTTGTGCAGGGTGAGGGCCCGGCCGATGGCGCTGCGCTGCCGGTCCGGAGCGACCACCACCACCTGGCCCAAGGCCTTCAGCCCCTCCGCCAGGGCGGCGATTCCGGGGGCATGGATGCCGTCGTCATTGGTCACCAGGATCAACAAGGAGTCCTCGCCCGGGTCAAGGTCGGCTGGACGGCGGGAACGGTCCAAGGCACGGGCTCACTTCAGGGGATCTTCGGAACGGGAAACAGAAAATGATTGGCGAAGGCGCAACAGATCGTCGCGAATCTCGCCGAGCAGTTGCCGGTCGGTTTTGGCCGCCTGCGCCTCGGCGGCAGGGTCGCGCCGCGCACTGCCGCGCCGGCCAAGAAGCTTCTTGGCACCGGCGATGGTATAGCCTTGCTGATAGAGCAGTTCTTTCAGACGCAGGACGAGTTCGACGTCCTGGCGCCGGTAGAGCCGCTGGCGGCCCTGGCTTTTGGCCGGGCTGATGGTCTGGAACTCGCTCTCCCAGTAGCGCAGCACATGGGGCTTGACGCCGGCCAACTGGGCGACCTCGCCGATTTTGAAGTAGAGCTTGTCAGGAATCGGCACGTCCATCTTCAGTCAAAGCCGACAATTCCAGCTCCTGGCCGTTGATCGCCGACTTCAGCACCTGACTGGGTTTGAAGGTCAGAATCCGCCGGGAACTGATCTCGATTTCATCCCCGGTCTGGGGATTACGACCGCGCCGCGTCGCCTTCTGCTTGACGACGAAGTTGCCGAAGCCGGCCAATTTGATCTTTTCACCCTGCTCCAGGGTGTCCTTCATCAGATCAAAAACCATCTCGACGATGTCCGCGGATTCCTTTTTGGAAAACCCGGTTTTCAGATACACTTTTTCAACCAGATCCGCCTTGGTCATAGAGCCATCCCCCTTAAACCACAGATACTTGAATTCACGCGTTTTTTTATAACACAGCGTATCTGTCTAAGCAACCGTTTTTAGCGCACTTCGGCGCCGAGACGGTTACCGAGGGCCGCAAGCAGCTTGTCATGGGCCCGCTGGATGTCCTCTTCCGTCAGGGTGCGCTCCGCGCTGCGGTAGCGAACCCGGACCGCGAGGCTCTTTTTCCCCTCGGGAATACCCGGTCCCTGGTAGACATCGAACAGGGCGAAGTCCTCGACAATCGACGTCCGGACGGCCTGCAGCACCTCCAGGACCTGGCCGGCGGTCACCGCTTCGGCCACCAGCAGGGCGCTGTCGCGGCAGACCTGGGGGAATCGGGACAGGAGCATGAAGCCGCCCGCGCCGCCGGCGGCGGCGAACAACTCTTCCAGATCCAGGTCCAGCAGATAGACCGGCAAATCGATGTCATAGCCTTCCAGGATGCGGGGATGGACCTCGCCCAGGGTGCCCAGGGCCCGGGTGCCGGCCTGAATCCGGCAGCTCTTGCCGGGATGCAGGAAGGGTTCCTCGGCGCCGGCCAGCCAGCCGAGTTTTTCGACCCGGAAGCTGTCCAGCAGGGATTCGGCCAAGCCCTTGAGATCGAAAAAGTCCACGTCCGCGCGCTGCTGGGACCAGCCTTCGGCCTCCCGCCGTCCGCACCAGACGGCGCACAGGCGCCATTTCTCCTCGGGAAGCTCCTCCCCGGCCCGCGGCAAAAACACCGGCCGCACCTCGAACAGCCGCAGATCCCGGCCCTGGTAGGACAGGTTGCGGGCCACGGTTTCCAGCAGGCTGGGTACCAGGGTGGTGCGCAGCACCGACTGTTCTTCGGTCAGAGGATTGAGGATGGTCACCGGATTGCGGCGCACATCGTCGGCGGCCAGGGCCAGCCGATCCCAGGACGAAGGCGCGATGAAGGAATAATTGATGGCCTCGCTGAAGCCGGCCGCGACCAGGTGGTTGCGAACCTGAACCACGGACCGCAGATGGCCGGCGGGACGCTGGCAGAGCATCCGGCTGACCGGCATGGTGGCCGGTATCTGCTCATAGCCGTGCAGTCGGGCAATCTCTTCGATGAGATCGATTTCCCGTTCCAGGTCGGGTCGGAAGGCAGGCACGTCGACCACCAGGCGCTCGGCATCCTGTTCCTCGGCCAGTTGCACCCCGAGGCCGATGGAGCGCAGGCAGCCGAGCATTTCCTCCAGGCTGAGCCGGGTGCCGAGCAGGGCGTTGGCGCGCTCCACGGACAGCACCAGGCGGCGCTCCCGATAGGGTTCCGGATAGTTGTCGATGCGGCCGCGGTCGATGCAGCCGCCGGCGACCTGCACGATAAGGGCCGCGGCCCGATCCAGGGCCACCGGCACCATGGCCATGTCGGCGCCGCGTTCGAAGCGGTGCGAAGCCTCGGTGCGCAGGCCGAGACGCTTGCTGGTGCGGCGGATGGTCAGGGGATTGAAATAGGCGCTTTCCAGCAGAATGTTGACGGTTTCATCCCGGATCTCCGAATTTTCCCCGCCCATGATGCCCGCCAGGGCTACCGGCCCTTCGGCATCGCAGATCATCAGATCACCGGCGGTCAGCAGTCGCGGTTGGCTGTCGAGGGTCACGAAGGTGGATCCCGGCTCGGCCTTTTTCACCACGATGCGGCCGCCCCGCAACAGATCGAAATCAAAGGCGTGCAGAGGGTGACCGAGTTCCATGAGCACCAGGTTGGTGACATCGACGACGTTGTTGATGGAGCGCTGACCGATGGACTCCAGGCGCCGCACCAGCCAGGCCGGTGACGGACCGATGCGCACGCCGCGAATCAGCCGTGCCGCGTAGCGCGGGCAGTGGGCCGGCTCGTCGATGGTCACGGAGGTCAGAGTGTCGATGCCGGCCTCCCCTTCGGCCAGTTCGGTCTGCGGCACCTGCAGGGGCCGACCGGCCATGGCGGCCACCTCCCGGGCGACACCGATGATGCTCAGGCAGTCGGGACGGTTGGGGGTCAGGCCCAGCTCATAGCGGACATCCTTCAGGCCCAGGGCGGCGAAGACGGGCCGGCCCAGGGGCAGTTCCGACGGCAGAATGAGAATGCCTTCCGATTCCTCGGCCAGGCCCAGTTCCTTTTCGGAGCACAGCATGCCGAAGGATTCCTGGCCGCGAATCTTGGACTTCTTGATCTTGAAATCCCCTGGCAGGACCGTGCCTACCTGGGCCAAAGCCACCAAGTCACCGGTTTTATGATTGCGCGCGCCGCACACCACCTGCAGCACTTCGCTGCCGGTATCGACCTGGCAGACGGTCAACCGATCCGCATCGGGATGCGGGGCCACTTCCTTCAACCGCGCCACGATGACCGAATCCAGCCCCTCGCCGAACCGCTCCATGGCATCCACCTCGAGGCCGGCCATGGTCAGGCGGTGCGCCAACTCATCGGCGTTGAAGGTGAAGTCGACGTATTCTTTCAACCAATTATAGGTGACAATCATGATTCATTTCCCTCGTTCATTGGCAACGGGCACAAGGACCCGACATGCTCCCGGACCGGTTCGACCAACCTGCCAGGGGCGGAGTGCGGCGGCGACCATCGCGCGTATCTCAGAACTGCCGCAAAAACCGCAGATCGTTTTCAAAGAACAGGCGCAGGTCGTTGACTCCGTACTTGAGCATGGCGATGCGCTCGATGCCCATGCCGAAAGCAAATCCGCTGTAGATGGAGGAATCGTAATCCACAGCTTTAAACACCTCCGGATCGATCATGCCGCTGCCGAGGATCTCCAGCCAACCGGAACTCTTGCAGACCCGGCAACCGCCGCCGCGGCACATGACGCACTGGATATCCACCTCGGCGCTCGGCTCGGTAAAGGGAAAGAAGGAAGGTCGGAACCGCACCTTGACGTTCTTGCCGAAGACCTGGGTCAGAAAGGCGGTCAGCACGCCCTTCAGATCGCCAAAGGTGATGCCCTTGTCGACCAGAAATCCTTCGACCTGATGAAACATGGGGGTATGGGTCAGATCCGAGTCGCGGCGGTAGACGGTACCGGGGGCGATGACCCGCACCGGCGGGGCCTGCTTGAGCATGGTGCGGATCTGCACCGGCGAGGTATGGGTGCGCAACACCACATCGTCGTTGATGTAAAAGGTATCCTGCATGTCCCGGGCCGGATGGTCCTTGGGCATGTTGAGGGCCTCGAAATTATAAAAATCCTTTTCCACCTCGGGGCCCTCGGCGACGCCGAAACCCAGAGCGGAAAAGATCTCGATCAGTTCCTCGATGACCAGGGTGACCGGATGCTTGGTGCCGGCCACCAGGCGCCGGCCGGGCAGGGTCACGTCCAGCCGTTCACTGGCCAACCGCTGCTCCAACTCCATCTCCCGGACCTGCTCCAGACGCTCATCGAAGAGAGCCTCAAGGTCCTCCTTGACCCGGTTGGCCAGGGCGCCGAGCACCGGCCGCTGCTCGGCCGAAAGATCCTTCATGCCCTTCATGAGCGCCGTCAGCTCGCCTTTTTTTCCCAAAAACCGGACCCGCACCTCCTGCAGAGCCGCCACCGTAGCGGCAGCCAACAGGGCGGATCGCCCCTGGTCAAGCATCTGATCGAGTTGCTCTTTCATATTCCGTCCCGTCGTTCCGTCATCCAGATAGTGAGGGTATCCCCGGTCTGGTCGATACCGCGCAGATCAAAAAAAAAGAGATGGGGCCCGGCCCCATCTCTTTTTTTTCATTCCATGGTTCTTACTGAAGCTGGGCTTTGGCTTTTGCCGCGATGGCGCTGAAGCCGGCCGGATCGGTCACCGCCAGCTGCGCCAGGATCTTCCGGTCCAGCCCGATTTCGGCCTGCTTCAGACCGAACACCATGCGGCTGTAGGACAGGCCGTTCTCCCGCGCCGCCGCATTGATGCGCGCGATCCACAGGGCCCGGAAATCACGCTTCTTGACCTTGCGGTCGCGGAACGCGTAGTTCAGGGCGCGGTCAACCGCCTCGGCGGCGGACCGAAACAGCTTGCTGCGTGCGCCACGATAGCCTTTGGCGAGTTTGAGAACCTTGTTTCTTCTGCGTCTCGCTTTAAAACCTCTTTTTGCTCTGGGCATGTGTTTCTCCTTGCAGTGTTGAAATACGCGGCCTGGCCGCGGCCGGATCTGAAGGGGGAGACAATTCCCCTCAGTTCACGGTCTTGATTCGCCCTGGCGGATTCCTAGATGTAGGGAATCAACCGACTGATATTTTTTTCGTCCACCTTGGCCACCAGAGTGGCGTGGCGCAGGTCGCGCTTGCGCTTGCTGGTTTTCTTGGTCAGGATGTGGCTGGTAAAAGCTTTATTCCTGCGAATCCTGCCGGTGCCGGTCTTGCGAAAACGCTTGGCCGCACCGCGATTGGTTTTGATTTTAGGCATATCAACCCTCTCCTTCGTCCATGATCTGTTCCGGACGGACACGCTATTGCGACCCGGCCATCCAACATCTTTACATCGCCACGGGAATCGACCAAATCAAACCCGGCGCTATTTCTTTTTGGGGGCCAGCACCATTGTCATGAAACGCCCGGCCATTCTCGGCGTCATCTCCACCAGGCCGAGTTCGCCTATCTCGGTGGACACGCGCTCCATCAACGCCGCCCCGAATTCGGGATGGGTGACTTCGCGACCGCGGAACATGACGGTCACTTTGACCTTATCGCCATTCTCCAGGAACCGCCGCACATTTCTCAGTTTGACCTGAAAATCGTGCTCCTCGGTCTTGGGACGCATCTTGACCTCTTTGATTTCCACCCGTGCGGTTTTTTTCTTGGCATCGGCCGCCCGCTTGCTCGCCTCATACTTGAATTTGCCGTAATCCATGATCCGGCAAACCGGCGGTTCAGCGTTGGGCGACACCTCGACGAGATCGAGTCCCCGCTCTTCAGCAGCGATCAATGCATCGCGCACGCTCATGATGCCGAGCATGCCCCCTTCATCGTCGACAACCCGAATCTCTTTGGCACGGATGGCGCGATTGACGCGCGTCTCTTCCTTAGCTATGGTGGCACCTCCTAACGATACTGTTTACACTCGTCCAATACAAACTGCAAAAAGGCGTCCGGCGTCATGGGCGACAGGTTCTGACCGCTACGGTAACGCGGCGACACAGTTCCATCCGCCATTTCCTTATCCCCGATCACCAGCATATAAGGGATCTTTTCGAACTGCGCCTCACGAATCTTGAAGCCCAACTTCTCGTTGCGCAGATCCAGCTTGACCCGTACTCCGGCAGCGCGCAGCTGGCGATGCACCGCTTCGGCATAAGCGGCCTGATTATCGGTGACATTGACCACAACCGCCTGAACCGGAGCCAGCCATAGAGGAAAGTTGCCGGCATAATGCTCGATCAGCACGCCGATGAAACGCTCGATGGCCCCCAGCACGACGCGATGCAGCATGACCGGCCGGTGCCGTTCGCCATCCTTGCCGACATAGGTGAGATCAAACCGCTCGGGCAGGGTAAAATCGCACTGGATTGTAGCACACTGCCAACGCCTGTCAAGGGCGTCCTTGAGCTTGATGTCGATCTTCGGCCCGTAAAATGCGCCGTCGCCTTCGTTGATTTCATAGCACAGTCCGACATCGTCGAGGGCCTGCAGCAGGGCCTTGGTGGCCCGCTCCCAATCCAGGTCGCTGCCGATGGACTTGGCCGGACGGGTGGAAATCTCGACCTCGTATTCAAAGCCGAAGATGCCCATCACGTCCCGGACGAATTCCAGTACGCCCTTGATTTCGCCGTCCAACTGCTCCGGGGTGCACAGGATATGGGCGTCATCCTGGGTGAAGCCCCGCACCCGCAGCAGGCCGTGCAGCACGCCCGACTTCTCATGACGGTGCACCGTGCCAAGCTCGAAATAGCGCAGGGGCAAATCCCGGTAGGAACGCATGTGGGACTTGTAAATCAGCATGTGGGACAGGCAGTTCATGGGCTTGATGCCGTAACTCTGCCCGTCCACCTCGGTGAAATACATGTTCTCCCGGTAATTGTCGAAGTGCCCGGAGGTCTTCCAGAGTTCGGTGCGCAGAATCTGCGGACCCATGACCAGGTCGTACCCGCGCTTGAGATGTTCGCGGCGCTCGAAATCTTCCAGGATGGTGCGCAGCAGGGCGCCCTTGGGATGCCAGATGACCAGGCCGGCGCCGGCCTCTTCGTTGAAGGAAAAGAGATCCAGCTCGCGGCCCAGGCGACGGTGATCCCGCTTGCGGGCCTCTTCCAGCCGCGCCAGATAGGCCTTGAGCTCCTTTTTGTCGGGGAAGGCGGTAGCGTAAATACGCTGCAGCATGGCGTTCTTTTCGTCGCCACGCCAGTAGGCGCCCGCCACGCTGGTCAGCTTGAAGGCCCGCAGGCGACCGGTGGACGGCAGGTGCGGCCCGCGGCAGAGATCGACGAAATCGCCCTGCCGGTACAGGGAAACCCGGGGTTCGCCCAAATCCTCGATGAGCTGCACCTTGTAGGTCTCGCCCATGGAGCGGAACAGCGCAATGGCCTGCTCCCGACTGACTTCCTCCCGCACCACGGGCAGATCGGCGGCGGCCAGTTCTGTCATGCGAGCTTCGATGCGCTCGAAGTCCTCCGGCGAAAAGGTGTGCCGCTCACTATAAAAATCGTAATAGAAACCGTTTTCAATGGCGGGACCGATGGTCACCTGAACCTCGTCGCCATACAGATCCTTGACGGCATGAGCCATGAGATGGGCGGCGGTATGACGATAGACTTCCAGGCCTTGCGGGGAATCGAGGGTGATCAGCTCGACCCGGCAGTCCCGGTCGAGAGGCGTCGAGAGATCGGCCAATTGGCCGTCGATGCGCGCCGCCACGGCCTGCCGGGCGAGGCCGGCACCCAGGGCGGCGGCCACATCCCGGGGCGTACTTCCGGGAGGAAACGGTTTTATGGAACCATCCGGCAACTGCACCTGAATCATGACGACACCCTCTGCGCGAACGAAAAGAGGCATCCTAGGATGCCTCTACCGTGTACGCGTCTGTTTGGTAGATGATGGTAGGCACGGGCGGGATTGAACCGCCGACCCCTACCGTGTCAAGGTAGTGCTCTCCCACTGAGCTACGTGCCTACAAAATCTCTGCGACGGAGCAAATTATTAGCAAAGAAGGCCGAACCCTGTCAACCTCTTTTTCTCCACCACCCAAAAAAGTTCCCCTTCAAATCTCTCGGGCCGCCACTTCGGCTTCAAAGTCGAGCAGCCACTGCTTGCAATCCAGTCCGGTGCCGCCCGAATAACCGGTCAGGTGGCCGCCGGCCCCGACCACCCGATGGCAGGGCACCACGATGGGCCAGCGGTTGCCGGCCATGACCCGTCCCACGGCCCGGGCCGCCCCGGGAGAACCCGCCAACCGGGCCAGTTCTCCATAACTGATCCGCTCAGCGTAGGGTACCTGGCTGAGAGCCTCCAGAACCCGTTGGCCAAAGTCCGAACAGCGCTCGGCAGCGAGGGGCACCTCAAATCGCCTACGGCGGCCCTCAAAGTATTCGGCCAACTGCCGCAGGGCCAGAGGCACCGGACCTTCCCCGGCCGGCGCACAGGTCGGATAGCGGCTCGCCAGCCAGGCGCGGACGGACGATCCGGGCGGCAACAGGCCGATTTCCAGTAACTGCTCAGCGGTGCCGACCACTACCACGAGGCCGACCGGAACTTCCAGACTGCCCCACCAGAACCGCTCCATCCGCGGCGGATTTTTCATGCCGTCCTCGTCAATCGTCGCCGCAGCATCCGCACCACATCGCGCACTTCCTCGACACCCAGAGCCAGGCAACCGAACAGAAACACCAGGCCGCCGACGGCTACCGCCGCCGTCAGCACCAGGCCCTTTTCCACCATCATGGCCGGTTGGCGCCAATCGGTCAAACCCAGCAGCAGATGCACCACCAGCGCCATGGCCAGCAGGGCAGGCAGAATGCGCAGCAACGAGCCTCCGATACGCGTCAAACCCAGGGTGCCGATGCGCCGCCGCAGCAGCCAGAGCAGGACCGTGGCATTGAACATGGAGGACAGGCTGACGGCCAAGGCCAGGCCGACATGCTTTAACGGTCCCATGAGCAGCAGCCCGAGGCTGATATTGACCAGCAGGGTCACAAAGGAGACCTTGACCGGCGTGCGGGTATCCTTCATGGCATAGAAGGTCGGCACGATGACCCGGCTGACGCCGACGAACATCAGCCCCGGAGCGTAAACCGCCAGCACCCGGCCGGTCTGCAGCACGTCCTGGATGGTGAAGGTCCGGTTCATGAAAAACAGGCTGTAGATGGGTATCGCGCAGAGTGCCAGACCGACGGCGGCCGGCACCGTGACCAGAACGATGAGCACCAGGGCGAAGCGCAAGGATTCCTTGAAACCGACCTTGTCATCCAGGGCCGCCTGCCGGCTCATGGCCGGCAACACGGCCTGGGCCAGGGAAACCACGAATATCCCGGTGGGAAACTCGAACAGGCGCTGGCCATAATACAGATAGGAGACGCTGCCCTGGGGCAGGAACGAGGCCAGCAGTCGCGACACCACCACGTTGATCTGATAGATGGCCACTCCGACGATGCCGGGCAGCATCAACCGGGCGATGCGGCGCACCGCCGGATCGCCGAAATGGAAATCGGGCCGGGGCAGAAACCCCCGCGCCCGCAGACCGGGCACCTGCAGCAGCAACTGCAGCAAACCTCCCAGCAGCACGCCCACGGCGAGGGCGGTGATGGGCACTTGGAACAGGGGCCCCAACACCAAAGCGCAACCGATCATGGCCAGGTTGAGCAAGACGGTGGAAAAGGAGGGCGTAAAATAATGACCGAGTACATTGAGGATGCCGGAGGCCAGAGCCAGCAGGCTGACGAAGAACAGATAGGGAAACATCAACCGGTTGAGAAAATCGGTCAACTCCAACTTGCCCGGCACGGCGCCAAAGCCGTAACCGATGACCCGCACCACCAGAGGCGAGGCGAGAACCCCCGCCAGGCAGATGGCCACCATGAGCACCGTCAGGAGGGTCCAGCAGATATTGGCCACCCGCCGCCCCTCTTCCGGCCCGCGCTTCACGTAGACTTCCGAGAAGGTCGGCACGAAGGCCGCCGTCAGGGAACCCTCGGCAAAGAATTGCCGCAGCAGGTTGGGGATGGTGTAGGCCATAAAAAAGGCGTCCGTCGCAAAACCGACCCCGAACCAGCGGGCCACTACCATGTCCCGCGCCAGGCCCGCGACACGACTGCAGGCGGTGGCCGCGCCCATGATGCCCGTCGCCCTGGCTATCTTTGCTTTCTCCGACATAAAGCCTCTGTTTCCGTCCGCCACCCGTTGCGAGTCCGCCGCCTTCCCAAAGTGGATTATTTAAATTTAATTCCACATCCGGGAAACGCTAACAGATTAAATTAAAAGGGAATTCCGATATTTTATTGTTAATTTCTTATCTTGACTCGTGCTACGGCCGATGCTATAAAACAGGCCTGAACAACGGGAGGCGATCTTGCCCCCTTCAACCCCCGATGGAGGAACAACCTTGGCCAATCACAAATCCGCTCTCAAACGCAATCGCCAGGCGGCGGTGCGCAATGCCCGCAACAGCCATATCCGCTCTACCATGCGTACCTTCGTCAAGCAGGTCCGGACCGCCGTCGCCACCGGCGACCAGGCCGCGGCCAACGAAGCGCTGGGTCGGGCCGTACCCTATATCGACAAAGCCGCAACCAAGGGCATCATCCACAAAGCGACCGCCAGCCGCAAGATTTCCCGCCTGGCAAAGCTGGTCAACGGCATGGCGTAAGCCGTACCACCGCTACACAGTGAAAAGGGGCTTTTACAAGCCCCTTTTTTTATGCGCGCCGCCTCCCGCCGAGGTGCAGCACCAGCCCTTCCAGCAGTGCGGCCGGTTCGGCGCCGCTGGATTTCAGACCCAGGTCCGTGGCCAGCAACAGTTCGAACAGAGGCCGAAACCGGTCCGCCGGAAACTCCCGGGCCTGCTGCAACAGTCCATCCAGGAAAAAGGGATGAATACCGATGCGGGCCGCCATTTCCTGGCGCGAATGCCGGTCCGTCAACAATTCCCGAGCCATCCAGAGCTGTCGAAAATGACGAGTAATCATGCTCAGGATGACCAGGGGCGCCACCCCGTCGGCCAGCAGCCGCCGCAGCAGCGGCAGGGCTCGGGCGGCATCCTGGCGGCCGAGAGCTTCGGTCAGCTCGAAAATATTGTCGATGCGGCCATCGGACACCACGGCCCGGACCTCACCGACATCCGCGACCGTCACCTCCCCCAGGAAGTTGCGCAACTTGGCCAACTCCCCATCCACCTCGTAGAGATTGCAGCCGACCCGCCGGCAGAACAGGGCCAAAGCCTCTTCCGTGAAGGAAAAGCCTGCCTCCCGGGCCAGATCGGTGACGAAGGCGGGCAGCTGGTGCTCACGCAGGGGCTTGAACTCGACCTGGGCCCCGCGCTTCTTGAATTCCTGGAAGAATTTACGCCGGCCATCGATCTTTTCGGCACACAGCACCAGCACCGTTTCGGGGGCCGGATCCGTCAGATAGGCCAGACAGGCGTCCAGCTCCGCCGCAGACCATTGCTGCAAATCCCGAACAATGACCACCCGATGGGAGCTGAAAACGGGAAAGGTACGGGCCGCGTCCAGCACCGCCGCCGCCCGGCAGTCCCGGGCGGAGAAGACCTCCAGGTTGAAGTCCCGGGCCTCCGGCGCCACCACCCGATCCCGCAACTGCCGGAGCACCCCATCGATGAGATAGGATTCCTCGCCGTAGAGCAACAGCAAGGGCGGAAAACGCCGGTCACGCAACAGGCGCTGCAGCTCAGCGGCGGTCATGGGTGCAACTCCTCGCGTCAGAACGCATCCATGAGCCGGGAATACAGTTCGTCGGCCAGCCGCCGGCTTAGCTCGGCGATGGCCGCCTGCTCACGATCCCGCTCCAGGGCCTTGTCGGGACTGGCCAGGTAATCCTCGGTCCACGACACCTTGCCTTTCCAGAGCACCTGGGCGGTATCGGCCCGGCGCAACACCGCATCCATCCTGATCACCGATCGGTATTCGGCGATGCGGTCCCCGGCGTCATAGGCCAGGGCATAATTCCGGTAGTCCACGATGGTTCCGCTGAGCAGGGCATCGGCCCGCTCGGGCTGTTCCACCAGTTCAGCCCCCGGACTGCGTGCCAGACGGTCGACCACGGCATTGGTCACCGCATTTTCCAGGAAGGGTTCGTAGGTGCGGTTGCGAAACATTTCGACATACACATACCGCGCGCCATCGGGGAGACGGTCGTCGCGGCCCTGCAGTCGATAGCCGCAGGCCGTCAGCCCCAATCCCAGCATCAGCGTCAGGATCAGCCATAGCCGCCGGTTCATGACGCCACGATGTTCACCAGCCGGCCGGGAACCACCACCACTTTGCGCACTGTCTTGCCCTCCAAAAAACGGGCCACATTGGCGTCGGCCAAGGCCGCCTGCCGGGTCACTTCGTCATCGGCGTCCGCGACCACGGTCACCTTGCCGCGCACCTTGCCGTTGACCTGAACCACAATGGTTTTTTCCTCTTCCACCAGGGCCGCAGCGTCCCATTGCGGCCAGCCCGCCGCCTCCAGTCCGCCCGCGTGGCCAAGCCGGGCCCACAGTTCCTCGGCGATATGGGGCACAAAGGGCGCCAGCAACCGCACCGTCGTTTCCAGAGCTTCGCGCAGCACGCCCGGGTTGGCCGGTTTGTCCTTGAAGCCGTAGATGGCATTCACCAGTTCCATGACGGCGGCAATGGCGGTATTGAAATGAAAGCGCCCGTCCACATCCTCGGTAACCTTCTTGATGGTCCGGTGCACCTGGCGGCGCAGAACTCGCGCCTCACCTTCGGTCCGGGCCGGAATCGTCGCCGCGCCGACCAGTTCCAGGTGGTCCAAAACCACCCGCCAGACCCGGTGCAGGAAACGGTAGCAGCCCTCCACCCCCTGTTCGTTCCACTCCAGGTCTTTCTCCGGCGGGGCGGCGAACAGGGAGAACAGGCGCGCGGTATCGGCACCGAAACGGCTGATGAGCTGGTCGGGGTCGACCACGTTTTTCTTGGACTTGCTCATCTTTTCATTGCGCCCCACCTGGGCCGGTTGCCCGCAGAGGCTGCATTGGCCATCCACCACCTGCTCAGGAAACAGCCAGCCGTGGGTCGGGCAGGAGCGCGTTTCCATGCAGACCATGCCCTGGGTGAGGAGGTTGGAGAAGGGTTCATCCAGCCCCAGCATGCCCAGATCGCGCAGCACCTTGGTGAAAAACCGGGCGTACAACAGGTGCATGACCGCATGTTCGACGCCGCCGATATACTGGTCAACGGGCAGCCAGTAATCCACCGCGGCGCGGTCCAGGGGACCGTCGCCATACTGCGGGCAGGCGTAGCGGGCGAAATACCAGGAACTTTCGACGAAGGTGTCGAAGGTGTCCGTCTCGCGGCGGGCCGGGGTCCCACATTGGGGACACGGTACATTGAGGAACGCGGCGTGCCGGGCCAGGGGGCTGCCGCCTTCACCGCTGATTTCCACGTCCTCCGGCAACAGCACCGGCAGCTCCGCTTCCGGCACCGGCACCGCGCCACAGGCCGGGCAATAGATGATGGGGATGGGCGTTCCCCAGTAGCGCTGGCGGGACACACCCCAGTCACGCAGGCGGAAATTGACGGTGCGCCGCCCCACCCCCTGCTGCTCCAGGTAGAGGGCGATGTCTTCCTTGGCCTGCTCGTTGTCGACGCCGTCGAAGGGACCGGAGTGAACCAGCCGGCCGGGTCCGGTCCAGGCCTCGGTCATGGTGGCCGCATCGAAGGTCTCGCCTTCCGGCTGAATGACCACCACCAGGTCGAGGCCGTATTTGCGGGCAAACTCGAAATCCCGCTGGTCGTGGGTCGGTACGGCCATGACCGCACCGGTGCCGTAATCCATCAGCACGAAGTTGGCGAGAAACACCGGAATACGACGGCCGTTGACGGGATTGACACAAAAGGAGCCGGTGAATACCCCCTCCTTGACCAGATCGTCGCTGGTCCGGCGCAGCTTGTCCTGCTGCCGCACCCGGGCGATGAAGGCCTCGACCTCTTGCCGCCGTTCGGCGGTGGCGAGTTCCAGGGCCAGGGGATGCTCCGGCGCCAGGCTCATGAAGGTGGCGCCGTACAGGGTATCCTGGCGGGTGGTGAACACCTTGACGCTCAGCTCCCGGTCGGCCACCGGGAAGTCGATTTCGCAGCCGATGCTGCGACCGATCCAGTTGCGCTGCATGACCAGCACCGGCTCCGGCCAGCCCGTCAGCCGCCAGGTGTCGTCCAGCAGTTCCTGGGCGTAATCGGTGATCTTGAAAAACCACTGATCCAGTTCCTTCTGCTCCACCTGGCTGTCGCAACGCCAGCACCCGCCGTTTTCCACCTGCTCGTTGGCCAGCACGGTCTGGCAGGTCGGGCACCAGTTGACGAAGGAGCTCTTGCGGTAGGCCAGCCCCTGCTCCAGCATCTTCAGGAAGATCAGTTGCTCCCATTTATAGTAGGCGGCGTCGCAGGTCGCCAATTCCCGGTCCCAGTCGTAGGAGAAACCCATCTTCTTGAGTTGGTCGCGCATGTGCGCGATGTTCTCCCAGGTCCAGCGAGCCGGGTGGGTGCCATGCTGGATGGCGGCATTCTCCGCCGGCATGCCGAAGGCGTCCCAGCCCATGGGATGCAGCACGTTGAAGCCCTGCAGGCGTTTGAAGCGGGCCACGACGTCGCCAATGGAATAATTGCGGACATGGCCCATGTGGATCCGCCCCGAGGGATAGGGAAACATCTCCAGCAGGTAATATTTCTGCCTGCCGGCATCCTCCGTGGCTTGAAACGCCCGCTGTTCTTCCCAGGTGGCCTGCCATTTCGATTCTATGGCGGCGGCGTCATAACGCTCTTCCATAACGCTCCTCAGTATCCGGCCCGGATATCGGTCAAACAGTAAAGCCGGCCAGCGCCGGCATCACTCTGCATCAGAAAATGACATGCATGCAGAACCTCTCCGCCGCGTCATCCACGACAGCGTCTGCATGCACCAGGGGCAAGCATGTCTCGGCGGGCCGCCGCGGCGGCCTATTTTTCCCGATAGGTAATCCGTCCCCGAGTCAAATCGTAGGGGGACAATTCCACGGTAACCCGATCGCCGGGCAGAATACGAATGTAGAACTTGCGCATTTTGCCGGAAATGTGGGCCAGTACGATGTGGCCGTTGTCGAGTTTGACGCGGAACATGGCATTGGGAAGGGGTTCGATAACCGACCCTTCCACTTCAATGGCTTCTTCTTTGGCCAAGGGTACCTCCTGGTGAGTAGCTGGTCTTTCGTATCGGGAACATGGGAAAAACAGGTGAACCGAATAACATTTTCACGACCGGCGGCGTCACCGGTGCTGAAACGCAACTATTTAACATGACCGCACAGGGAATTGTCAACCCTTTGCAGGATTGGGCGGCACCGGTTCTGCCTGCGAGGCGGGTCGGTCCAGCAGGCGCGCGGCAACCTCCACCACCTGCGGCGTCTGCACCGGCTTGTGGATATAGGCATTGGCACCCAACTGCAGGGCGCGATCCCGATCCTGGTCCACGCCCTCGGTGGTGACGATGACGATGGGCACCTGACCGTAGCGACTGTCCTGGCGCAGCAGGGCAACCAGTTTCAACCCATCGAGATGGGGCATGTTGATATCGGTAAAAATCAGGTCGACGGTCTCGTTGGCCAACAGCTTGAGGGCTTCGAGGCCATCGTTGGCTTCCAGCACCGTCACCGCCGGCAGGCGCCGCAGCGCCATGACCAGCAACTGCCGCATGATGCTGGAATCCTCGACCACCAGGATTTTTCTCTGTGCCATCACCTCACCTCCACTGTGGGCATCTGCGCCGGCCCCCATGGGCGGCACCGGTGCGGGTGCCTGCCGTCGGCCATGGCCGGCCATGTCTCCGGCTCCGCATGGTGCACGCCTGAATTCCCATCATTTGGTCAAGAGATCCAGAAAGCTCTGGATGGTCGATAGCTTGCGTTCCGATTCCGAATAGAGCTTGGCGGCGAAGACTGCGGTCGCGGCGTGACCCGCCAGCAGCGAGAACAGCTCGAAGTCGATTTCGGCAAACCGGCTCTTTTGCAGCAACAGTTTGTAGATGGCGATGACACCGATGACCCGATCCTTGATTTTCAGCGGAATACAGGCCAAAGGCCGATCGGGGGCGGCGCAATGGGTACTGATATCGTCGACGAAAAAGCTTTGCCCGCTGTGGGCAACCTGACCGGGCCCGGTTTGGTTGAGACCGAAGGCCGGCATGTCTTCCGGAGCCAGGCCTTCCGCGGCGACTGCCTGCAGGGTCATGGACTTTTCGTCCAGCAGCAGCAGGGCAAATTCCTCGGCACCGATGAGATTGATGAGAATTTCGGTGATGATGCGCAGAACTTCCCGCAGGTCCAGGGTGGAATGCAGCTGATAGGTGGCAATATACAGATTGGCGAGGCTGTTGTTTTCCGCCTCGATCTCGACATAGCGATTGGCAAAATCCAGGTTCTCCGCCTCGACCTGGGCGATGCGCTGCAGGATGGCCTGTTTTTCGGCCTCCAGTTCCTGAACCCGGTTGCGCAGCCCGGCCAACGCCGCCTGCAGGCCCGGCAGGTCGGCGGCATCGGCACGGCCCTGCTGGTAATGCAGCAATTGAAACCGGAGCCGTTCGTTTTCCTTGAGCAGTTCCTGGGTGAATTCCGCGCCCTTCTTGAACGCCTGGAGGAGTTCCTCGGCTTTTTGCGTCACCGGTTCCCGTTTGACATTCTGATCCATTGTCCTACCTCTCCCTATCCGCAGCCTTCGGAACAGCGAATTTGCCACGCACTCCGGGCCGGCGACAAGCGCTTCAGGTTTCCACAAACCGCCGAATGGTCTGCAGCACCATGGCCGATTTGAAGGGTTTGGGAATATACCAGTCGGCACCGACCGCCATGCCCCGTTCGATATCCTCCGGACACTTCTTGGCGGTGACCATCACGACCGGAATGTGGCAGGTTGCGGCGCCGCTCTTCAACCGGCGGCATACCTCGAAACCATCCATTTCCGGCAGCATGATATCCAGCAGGACCAGATCCGGGGCGTAGTCTTCCACCACTTCCAAGGCGGCCTGGCCGCTGGTGACCCCTTTGACATGGTAGCCCTTGGAAGTCAGCAGTATGCTTTCCAGACGCAACAAGCTGGCCTCGTCCTCGACGATCAGGATCTTTTTCTGCTCCACTCCCAAGCTCCTTTTTGCAGATGTAAATCCGGCCCGAACCGTCCCGACCATCAGAGACCGGGCCGGCGGAAGTCCATGCCCGGTTATGTTTGTCCTGTAGACGGATTCCAGGTTTGCATCAAACGGCCCGGACCATCAGTCCGCACCGAGGGGAAAATCGCACAGAGCCGCCAGGCTCAGTATCGGCACCGCCCCGCGTGAGATGGGGATGCAGCCGTCAAAAAACCGTGCAACCCCGTCTTCGGACTCCCGCTCCGACACCTGTTCCTGGCGGTCGGCCTGCACCAGAGGCCCCACCCCGGCAACCCGCAATCCGATCATCTGCTGCTGCCAGAGGCACACTACCACCTTTGCGCCCCGCCCGTCATCCCCGCTGCCCGGCACCAGGCGTTGCCGCACATCGAGGACCGGCACGACGCATTCGCGGAACACCGTGGCGCCGCGGATAAACTCGGGCACCCGGGGCAACGGCACCAGGGCCACTGTGCTCATTATCGCAACAATGCCTTCAATGTCCAGCGCATAGCGGGCATCGCCGCCTTGGACCAACAACCAGCGGCGCGGGGCCACCGGGTCGGTCGGACCGCCGGAAGCCGTGGATGGAGGCGCATCAGGAGACATGTGCTGCTCCGGCCAAAAGCTGCTGCTGACCCGCGGTACGGATGACGGTGCCCAAATCCAGCAGCAGCATGGGTTGGTCATGGCCCGGATCGGCCAGCCCGGCGATGCCCGGAAGGCGCCGCAAAACCCCTTCGAAGGGACGCAGCACCGCCGTACAGCGCCGACTGACCGCTTCCGCCACCAGCGCCACCTGACGCTGGCCCAGGGCCGCCACTACCAGGTACCCGTCGTCGGTCCAGTCCGCTTGGCTGCAGCCCTGAAAGGTCCGCAGGGAAAACAGGGGGGTCGACCGCCCGCGCAAGAGCAATGCCCCGGAACAGGAGCCGCAATCCCGCCGTATCTCCCGCAGGGACCGAACTTCCAGAACATCCTCGACGGCCAGGGCATACCAGAAGGCACCGGCCTTGATTCCCAGCACCGGCAGCACCGTCCGCTTCATGGGCAAGACCAGGCGTACCGTGGTGCCGGCCCCTGGAGTACTGTCCAGTTCGACCAAACCGGACAACCCGGCGAGATGCTGATGCACAATATCCAGGCCGACACCGCGCCCGGAAAGTTCCGAAACCTGCCGCCGGGTGGTAAACCCGGGCAGGAACAGCAGATCGAAAATCTCCTGCCGGCTCAGTTCGATTTCCGGGGCCAGCAAGCCACCTTCAACTGCCCGCGCCCGAACCTGTTGCGCGTCGATGCCGCCGCCGTCGTCGGTCACCGCCACGACAAACTGGTTGCCCTGTTGGCCGGCCTCAAGCAGCACGCTCCCCTCCTCCGGCTTGCCGGCGGCACGCCGATGGACCACGGCTTCGATACCGTGATCCACGGCATTGCGCAACAGGTGGGTGAGAGGTTCGCTCAAAGCCTCCAGCAGACCGCGGTCCAGGGCGGTGTCGCCACCGCGAAGCTCCAGCCGGATGCGCTTGTTTCCGTCCAGACAGGCCTGGCGGACAATGCGCTGCATACGCTCGAACAGAAAATGAACCGGAACCGTGCGCGCATTGTGCAGGGCCCGATGCAACCTTTCCAGACCCTGGCCCAAATCGCGCAACAGGGAATCCAGCTCCATGGCACGAATCGGGTCGATGGGCGTGCTCCAGGAACGCTGCCACCGCAGTAGATTGCCCTGGCACAGGGCCAGATCACGCGCTTCTTCCTGCAGGGCTTCAAGGCAGGCCTGCTCGACCCGAACCAGGCGCGGCGGAGCGGCCGGTGCCGTCCTTCGGGCCGTTTGCGGCGGCGGATCGCCGATGGGCAGCCGCCGCAGTACCGGCGCCGGCTGCCAATCCAGCTTGTCGCACAGGGTCTCCAACTGGCGGCCGGCCAACAGCCAATGCATGACGATCTGGCCGGCGGCGTCCAAAGCGCCGGGGACACCGGCCAGCAGTTCCCCGACCCCGTGCAGGGCCTCGCGCAGCCGGGTCCCTCGCTCCTCCATGGCTGCCAACGGTAATTCGGCATCGAGTTGATAGAGGGCGCGGCCCTGGGCCAGGCACTGCAAAAGCCGTTGCCCTTCGGCAGTCGTCAACGCCTGGGCAATATGTTTTTCGATCCCCAGATCTTCCGGGGCGATCTGCAAGGCCGGCGGGGCCGGTTCGGCCACACCGGCCAGACGCGCGAGGAGCGGCTGCAACGCCGTCTCCGGCCGGCGCTCATCCGGCGGGTTTTGCACCAGGTGCTGCAATTGGTCGGCCGCCTCTAGCAAAAGCTTGGCAACATCGATGGACAGGCTTTGACGCCCGGCCCGCAGGGCATCCAGCACCTGTTCCAGGGCATGGCACAAATCGGCCGCGGAGGACCGATCAAAGGCCGCCGTCAGACCCTTGAGGGAATGAATGCGGCGGAACATTTCGGCCACGCTCCCGCCGTCCGACGCAGCCGGATCGTCCTGCCCGAACAGGCCCAGAACTTCCTGGCAGAATCCCTCCACCAGCTCCCGGGCGGCGGCCATAAACTCCTGTTCCTGATCCAGCATGGGAGTCGCAATCCTTTCCCAATCCCCCCTCGCCGTCAGGGTGACCCGGCGCTCTTCAGACGCCCTTCCAGCAGCGCCTTTTCCATGGCCAGGCCGGCTTGGGAAAGGAAGATCTCCAGGGCCTCGGTATCCCCCACCAGCGCCTGGCGGGGCAGGTTGTCGCCATAGAGGACCGCCACCACCCGCCCCTCACTGACGATGGGTCCCAGAAACACCTCTCGCGGCACCGCCCCCCCGAGGGCCTGGCACAGGTACCGATCCCACTGCCCGGAACCCAGCTCGGCCTTGCAGGGCCGCGACTGTAGTGATATCCGAGCCAACAGACCATCGCTGTCCCGCGGCACGCGGATGCCCAGAAGTCCATCGTCCCCGGAAGCGGTTCCCGTCTCAAGACCGAACTGGCCGACGGCAACCAGGTGGTCATCCTTGACTTTGAAGATCACCGCCCGGTTCATGAATTCGCTGGCAAAGCGCAGCACCAGCAGCAACACGCCGCCGCCGAGGGAGGGATTGCCCAATTCCTGCAACATCCCCTTCAACAGCAGCAGCCCCGGCGAGTGCTCGCCAGGACCCGCGGCCATGCCGGAGGACGGCGCGGGGAAGCTGTCCATGGCGGGCCAATGCGGCTCGCCCGCCGCCCCCGGTCGGGGCAACAACCGCGCCAGTTCCTTGCTCAAGGTTTTGCCGAGAGCCGCCAGCGCCTTGCGGCCGGAGGCGTCCCGCAGTTCCCGGGTCCGCGGCTTGGGGAAAACTTCCGGCAGCCCGAGATTGCGCACCCGCCGAGTCAGCTCACCATTGCGGTAATCGCAAATCGCCAGGGGGGAAATATCGGGAAACCGCTCCTGTACCAGTTCCAAAAGCTCCAAACCGCCCAGCACCCCCTCGCCATTGAGCCGCGGCATGATCAGATCGATGATCGGCAGGGGCTTTAGGCCCTTGGATTTCGAAGCCAGCAACGCGGTCCAGAATTCGGCGGCGCTACTGAACAGGGTGACGGAAAAACCCTGTGCCGTCAATTCCGCCCCCAGAGCCTGGCGCACCATGGCATCATCGTCCACCAGCCAGACCGAGGCCAAGGCCGGCACCGGGTCATTCCGAAAAGCGATGGCATTTTCCGCGACCGTCGCGGTCCGAGGCTCAGGCAGCGGCTCTGCAGCCGTCAGACTCTGCGGACAAATGCCGTGTCGCAACCGGATGCGGCCCGGACCGGGAGGCAGGGCCTCCGGCGGTGCCGTGTCCCAGAGCTCGAATATGAAATGACCCTCCTGCCAGGTGGCCAGTTCGCGGAGAATCTCCACCACCAGGCCGCGGGCCGCCGACTCGTCGGCGGCCGGGGCCTGGGGTGCGGACGCGGCGCCGGAGCCTGGCCCGTCGGGTGCTTGCTCTTCCCGGCCCCCCCCAACAAGGTTGCTGTCCACCACCTGAACCACCCTGCCGGCCTCAAAGAAGAGTTCCACCTGCCGCTGCGACCGGTTCAGGCACAGGTGGCCGGATTTCCCGCTCAGGCGGATGATTTGCAGGATCTCTCCAAAGCCGAGATCTTCCAGTTTGCCGGTCAGTCCCATATCGTCTCGCTCATTACGGCAATCCAACATGCCGGGCCCGAAAGATACTATAGCAATTTCCGGCCCAAAGGCTATCAGCTAGTTGAAAATCCCCGGCCTGGAACTTTGGCGGCCCTTCTCCCGGCGGCCTAGCGGCGCTCACGTTCCTTGAATTCCAGCCGGATCGGCGTACCCACAAAGCCAAAGGTGGCCCGTAAATGATTGACCAGGTAGCGCTGATAAGAAAAATGTACGGTTTCTGATCGGTTGGTGAAAACCACGAAGCTTGGCGGACGGACCGCGGTCTGGGTGATATAGAAGAGTTTCAGCCGGCGCCCCTGCACCATGGGCGGCTGATGGGCCAGTACCGCTTCCTCCAGGGCCTTGTTGAGGGCGGCCGTCGGTACCTGACGGTTAAACTCCGCCGCCACCGCCTCCACCTCGGCCATGATTTTCGCCACCCGCTGACCGGTCAGGGCGGAGACGAACAAAACCGGCGCGAAATTGAGGAACTTGAAGGCATCCAGGACCTTCTGCCGGTACTGATTCAGGGTCGAATTGTCCTTGGCAATACAATCCCACTTGTTCACCACCAGGATAACCGCCCGGCCGCGCTCGAAAGCATAGCCGGCCACGGTCAGATCCTGATCGGTAATGCCTGTCTCGGCATCGATGACCACCAGAACCACATGCGCCCGGTCCATGGCCTTGAGGGCCTGAATGACGCTGTATTTTTCCAAACGCTGGCTGACTTTGCCCTTGCGCCGGATACCGGCCGTATCGATGAGCACATAGCGTTGCCGATTGTAGACAAAGGGCGTGTCGATACTGTCCCGGGTCGTGCCGGCGGTCGGGTTGGCGACCACCCGTTCGCTGCCGACCAGACGATTGACCAGGGACGATTTGCCGACGTTGGGCCGGCCGATGACCGCCAGCCGGACTTCCTGCTCGGCAGTATCCTGGCCGGTTGCCGCCGGCGGCAGCCGGGTCAGCAGTTCATCCATCAGGTCGCCGACCCCGCGGCCGTGCTCCGCCGAGACCGGGAACAGTTGGTCCACCCCCAAACCGAAAAACTCCCCGACGGCAGCCTCCTGACGTTCTCCGTCGACTTTGTTGACCACAAACAGGACCTGCTTGCCGGAACGCCGCAACAGTTCCGCAACCTCCTGATCGGAGGGGGTCAGGCCTTGCTGGGCATCCATGACAAACAGGATGACATCGGCCTCCTCGACGGCCAGTTGCGATTGTTCGCGCATCTGCACCAGCAGGCGATCCTCGCTCACCGGTTCGAACCCGCCCGTGTCAACCAGGGTAAAAGGCACTTCGAACCGCGTCACGCGGGCATAGTTGCGGTCCCGGGTTACCCCGGGGATATCCTCGACGATGGCGCGGCGCTGGCCGAAGATGCGATTGAACAGGGTGGACTTTCCGACATTCGGGCGTCCAACAATGGCGACCACGGACATGATGTCAACTCACAGGCAACAGGGAAAAGAGCAGTCGGGCTTTTCAGTCATAGCCGAACCGTTTCAGGGAGCGTTCCGTCTCGGTCCAGTTCTTCTCCACCTTGACCAGCAGTTCGAGAAAAATCCGCGTCCCGAGCAGCCGCTGGATGCTGTGGCGCGAAGCCTGGCCGATGGCTTTGATTTTGCTCCCGCCGTGGCCCAGCACAATCTTCTTGTGGGCCTCCCGGGCGACGAAAATGGTAGCCTGGATGACCACCAGTTGCTGTTGGGGTTTCTCGGTGAAATTTTCCACCACCACCGCCGTGCCGAAGGGAATTTCGTCGTGGACCTGGCGCAACAGTTGCTCCCGGATCATCTCGGCCACGATGAACCGCTCCGGCAGATCGGTGATCATGTCTTCCGGATAATAGCGGGGGCCTTCGGGCAACTGCGTGACCAGGGCCGCCAGCAGGTCCTGGAGGCCTTCCCCCTTCAAGGCCGAGACGGGAATGATGGCCTGAAAATCGAATTTTTCGGCATAGGCGGCGATCAGGGGCAGCAGTTTGGTACGGGGAATCAGGTCGATCTTGTTGATGACCAGGATCACCGGCGCCTTGGTACGGGCCGCCAATTCCAGGACGAAATCGTCGCCACCGCCCGGCGGATCATCGGCCTCGACCAACAGCAGAATGGCATCCACATCCTGGCAGGCACTGACAGCCTGGTCCACCATGTAGCGATTGAGCAGGCCGCGGGCACGGTGAATGCCCGGCGTATCGAGAAACAGCAACTGGGCGCCGGGCAGATTGTGAATACCGAGAATCCGGTTGCGGGTGGTCTGCGGCTTATGGCTGGTAATGGCGATTTTCTGCCCCAGCACCGCGTTCAGCAAGGTCGATTTGCCGACGTTGGGACGGCCGATAATGGCGATGAAACCGGAACGGAACCCCTCCGGCGGACCATTTTCATGGGTCACGGAATTATCCTTTAGCGTGTTCGCCGGAGCCTGCCTCCAGCGGAGATTCAACGGAAAACGATGGGCAGCCGCGGCGCCCGATGACAGGAAAACGGGCCAACTCCCACAGATTCAGCAGCCGGGCGCCAACCCGCAGACCATCCCGCTCGAGCCGCTCCTGAACCTGGATCGTCACGGGACCGAAACGGCGCTGCAGATACAGCAGATTGCCGTTGCGATGCCCGCGCACATCGGCCACATCCGACGGATGTACCGCCAATGGCTGACAACCCCCTTGGGTCAGCAGACGGTCCAGGGCCCGCCGCCACAGATAAGACTTTACCAGGTGACCGAAGGCCGGATGATAGGGCCCGGCCACGATGCCGTCGGGGCCATGGAGTTCCGGACTGCTCTGCAGACCCAGTCGGATCACCCGCACTCCGGCCTGCCGGCTCCGCCAGAGCAGCTCGGCGCACAGGGCTACTGCATCGAGGAGCGGCATGGGACTATAGCGCCCCTGTCGCCACCATTTTTCGAGCAAGGTATGGCGCAGCACCACGGTCGGATAGAGGCGCAGAAAATCCGGTCGCAAGGCCAGGGCGCATGCCAGGCTGCGGCGCGCTTCTCTGGTGTTGGCACCGGGCAGGCCGGGCATCAGCTGCAGCCCCAGCCGCAGGCCGGCGGCGCGCAACCGGGATGCGGCACCGCAGGCGTCCCTCGGGCCGTGCCCCCGGCCGCTCTGGGTCAGCACCCGGGCGGAAAAGGACTGGCAGCCCAATTCGACGGTGGTCACGCCATGCCGGCGCAAGCGCTCTACGGCTTCCGGACCGCACGCGTCCGGCCGGGTCGAGACGCGAATCCCGGCCACCCGTCCCGCGGCGAGAAATGGAGCCACAGCGCGCAGATAAGCCTCCTGCAGCGGCGCCGACAGAGCCGAAAAGCTGCCGCCGAAAAAAGCCACCTCGCCATCGCCGCGCACCGGCAGCATAGCGTCCAGCATACCCGGGACAGCGGCCGGCGCCGGCGCCGTCGACATCCCGGCCACCGCTTCCTGCCGACAGTAAACGCAGCGCTGAGGGCACCCCTGGTGAGGAATGAAGAGCGGATAGACGCGCATGCCGATGTCATTTCGGCGACGCCCGGCAGCCCGGCCGTCGGTCACAACTCCAAATGCTCCAAGGCGCTGCGGGCGGCCTCCTGCTCGGCGGCCTTCTTGCTGTGGCCCTGGCCGGTGCCGATGGCCTGTCCCCGAAACCGCACTTCCACCCGGTAAGTGCGCTGGTGGGCGGGTCCTGAGGCTTCCAGCAACGGATATGCCGGAACTTCGCCGTAGCGGCCCTGCAGCAATTCCTGCAAGCGGGTTTTGTAATCGCCGGCCTTGCGCCGCGCGGCCCGGACGATGGGTTCGCGCAGCAGATCCTCGGCCATGGCGCGCGCCGCTTCGAAGCCGCCATCGCAGAACACCGCTCCCAGCAGCGCTTCCAAGGCATTGGCCAGCAGGCTGCTTTTTTCCCGTCCGCCGCTGCGCTCCTCGCCCTTGCCCAAGAGGAGAAAGGCCCCCAAATCGAGCTGACGGGCCACCGGGACCAGGCCCTTTTCACTGACCACCTCGGCACGCAGTCGCGTCAGGTCCCCTTCGGAAAGCCGCGGATATTCGCGAAAAACGTATTGGCTGACCAGCAAACTGAGTACCGCGTCGCCCAAAAATTCCAGTCGCTCATTGTCCGGGAGGGTCCCGTCGCCCTGTTCATTGCTGAAGGATTTGTGCGTCAACGCCTCTTGCATCAGTGCGGAGTTCTTGAAATGATAACGAATCCGCTGCTCCAGTTGCACCCCGGCCAGTTCGGCATCCATCCCGATCACCCCCAAAATCACGGTTAACCCGGCAGGCTCTGGAGAATTTGCCACCAAGCCGTCCGAGCCTGCCGGATTAAATTCGAATAGCTGCCAATTGAATCAGGCACTATACACAAATTGCCCGGCTACCGCAACGACCAGGAAGGCGGAGTTGTGCCGTCGACTCGGGTCCGGCAGGCGGAAAGCAGGCAAAGGTGGCAAAACCGGCCCTGGAGCAGCCCATTGTCCGGCAAGGGCCTGGCTTCAGGAGCGGGAACGAGGATATTTCAGGGACAAAATGAGGATAACGGCCAGGATCAGGATGATCCAGAAAGGCAAGGTTCGGCGCATCCCCTGCAGACCGGGTATGACCTCCCACCGAATTGTTTGGGTGACCAACTGCCACAGTTCGTCAAACATGTCCCCCTCCTGCCCTTCAATCTCATATATGTACAGTGACCATCCAGCCCGGCACGCCTTGTGGCAATCATACCAGCTTTTTGGCCATCGGGGAAAAACAGGGCATCATCCAATTTCGCCCTTTGGCAGGAATGCGACGATTATTTCCTCGGCCTTCATGGGGCTGCCCAACAGATAGCCCTGGGCCAGGTCGCAGTGATGGCTTTGCAGAAAGTTAAGTTGTTCCTCCGTCTCGACCCCCTCGGCCAGAACCTGCAGGCCGAGATTACCGGCCATCTGGATGATGCTGGCGGTCATCATGGCACCCTGCCCTTCCTGGCCGACGGTTTCAAGCAGGGACCGGTCGATTTTAAGGCGCTCCACGGGAAGTTGCTTGAGCAGGCTCAGACTCGAGCAACCGACGCCGAAATCATCCAGAATCAACTCCACGCCCATGGTCCGAAGCTCTTCCAAAACCGCCTGCACGGAATGTCGAGCATCCGAAAACACGCTTTCCGTAAACTCCAGGGCCAGCCACTCCGGTTCAAGGCCATATTTCTCCAGGACATTGCCCAGCCATTGGGCAAAGCCTGGCTGGAAAAGCTGTCGGGCGGTCACGTTCACCGATACGGTCGTCAAGGGCAACCCCTGGCGGCGCCAGCAATGCAACTGGCGGCAGACTTCGGTCAGGATCCAGCGGCCGACGGCGAGCATCAGATCCGAATCCTCAATCACCGGAATGAACTGTCCCGGCGACAACACACCCCACTCGGGGTGCCGCCACCGAACCAGGCTTTCCATGGCCACCGGACGGCGGCTGTCGACTTCGCAGATAGCCTGGTAGTACATGGTCAACCGATTTTCCTGCAGGGCTTGCCGCAAACCCTTTTCAATCAGGATCCGCTGTTGCACCTGAATATTGATCTCCTCGCGAAAAAACTGAAAATTGGCCCGACCGGCATCCTTGGCCAGGTACATGGCTGCGTCGGCGTTCTTGAACAGCGCTTCGAACTCGAGGCCGTCGTCGGGAAAAATACTGATACCCATGCTGACGGTAACCTTGGGAGCATGCTCGCCAAGGGGAAATGGTTCCTCGAACTGCTGCATGATTTTGCGGGCCAGGGCGGCGACTTCCACCACTTCACCGGTATTGGTCAGCAACAGCACGAATTCATCTCCGCCCATGCGGCAAACCGTGTCGCTGCGGCGCACGCTCAGGGAAAGCCGCTGCGCAACCTGACACAACAGCTGATCCCCTTTGTGGTGCCCGAGGAGATCATTGACCTGCTTGAAGTGATCCAGATCCAGCAGGCAGATGGCCAACCGGGTATGGGTGCGCAGCGCATGCATGGTGGCCTGGTTGAACCGTTCATGCAGCATGTTCCGGTTGGGCAGGCGGGTCAACTGGTCGTGGTGCGCCAGAAAGGCTACTTTGGCCTGGGCCAGTTTCTGCTCGGAGATATCCAGAAACTGGCAGACGCAGCCTTCCGGATCGCCCCCCGGGCGACCCAGTGAGGCACCGAACAGGTGCACATCCAACAGCCGACCGTCCCGGTGCCGCAACCGCTCTTCCCAGCAGCCTTTCGGAGCGCCGGTGGCGGACGATGGCGGCCACCGACGCCCGCCATGGCGTGACGCCTCGTCGGCCCAGGGCAGTGGCCGACCCAGCATTTCCGCCATGGTCCAGCCCGTCAGGTCCTCCGCCGCCGGATTCCAGTAGGTCACCAGACCGGCTTCATCGAGGATCGCCATGGGCAGCGGCGCGTAGCGCCCAACATCCTGCATCGGGCCTTGGCCAGGTATTGGTTGCAAGGCGATCTCGTCGGCAAGCCCACTGCTTCGGCGCCTCAGCAGGTAAGGCAGGGCGGCGATGCCCGCCAGAAGCGGCCAGCCAAACAAGCGACTCCACAGCCAAGCTTCGAAAGCCTGGGGAAAGAGTCGTTGCAGCAGAATGTCGATAATCAGCACCGCCATGCCGCCGAGAGCAACATAGGAGATGATGACCAAGGATCCATTGACTCTGGCATTCTGCACAAACATAACCTTTAACAATAGAGTTTCAATTATTCCCAATCAGCCACCGTACGATACAGTTTAGCGGAAAATTGAGACCTTTCACGCCGACATAAATTAAAACGAAGTCAATAAGTTTTGAATCATGACTATTATTTTTTGTCGCGCAAAATCCTATGGCCAAAGTTGCAAAGGAAGGAGTACCGGTCTTTAACAAAAGCAACTTCGATGTTTCATCCGGTTGTCGCCTCTCGCTGAAATGATTCCTTTCTGATTACTGCCGTTCAAGTCAGCAGATTAGACAGGACTCCGATTTATGTTATGTTTGTCCTGTTGTTCGGGTGCTGTTTGCCCTGCGCTGCCGCTCCGCCATGAGGACCCCTGAAATCCATGCAGATTATCGAAATACTCCGCCAGGAACACAGCCTTATCCGACTGGTTCTGACCACCATGGAGCGCCTCCGCCCCCAGCGCGGCAAGTTCAGTCCGGAAGCCGGTCGGCAGTTGGAAAGTCTGCTCGAATTCTTCTGGATCTATGTCGACCATTGCCATTGCGGCAAAGAAGAAAACGTTCTGTTCCTGGCCATGGAAAAAGCCGGAATCTCCCGCCAGGCCGGACCCATCGGCATCGGCCTGGCGCAGCATCAGATGAACCGCAAAATCCTGCAGTTCCTCCAGGAGGTCGCCCTTAACTGGAAGCCGGACGAACCTCAATCCAACCTGAGCCTGGCCGCCGCCATGGACGATTACATCCTGCAACTGAGAGCCCACCTCGATCGGGAGGAACGGGTCCTTTTTCCGCTGGCCGAAGATCAGCTTGGCGAACCTCAGGACGCCCGGCTGCTGCAGGCCTGTCACAGCCTGGAACAGAATCTGCTCAGCCCCCGCCGACGTGCCAACCTGTTGGAAAAATTGCAGCGTCTGAACCCGGAAATCCACTTTTGACCGATCCGGACGGAGCTCTGTCTATTTCCGCCCGGATCCGCCCTCCCCAAGCCAGAATGCCGGTCTTACATACCTGGCAAGCCCCTTGGCCAGTGCCCGGCCGATATGTTATCCTCCCGCCTCGGCCATTCCAGAGACTGAACATATAGATTTTTGCAGGCCCCGTCATAAGGAGGACATTATGAGTGAATGGCTCGATCAGCTTGCCGGCCTGGCCTGGGGGCCGATCACTATCGTGCTGTTGGTGGGAACCGGCATCCTCATGACCCTCCTGGTCAAAGGCATTCAGCTGCGCCGCTTTCACTATGCCTTCCAATTGATCTCCGGTCGCTTCGACAATCCCGGAGACAGGGGCGAAATCAGCCACTTTCAGGCTCTCAGCGCGGCGCTGTCGGCCACCATCGGCACCGGCAACATCGCCGGCGTCGGCACCGCCATCGCCATGGGCGGCCCCGGCGCCGTGTTTTGGATGTGGATTACCGCCCTGTTCGGCATGGCCCTGAAGTTTTCCGAATGCCTCCTGTCCCTGCATTTTCGTACCCTGCACGAGGACGGATCGGTCAGTGCCGGTCCCATGTACTACCTTGAAAAGGGTCTCGGACAAAAATGGCTGGGCATGCTGTTCGCCTTTTTCGCCGTCATGGCCTCTTTCGGCATCGGCAACATGGCTCAGGCCAATTCCGTCGCCGAGCCCCTGCTGACCTATTTCGGCATCCCCAAACTCACCACCGGACTGGCCCTCGGCATATTGGTCTTTGCGGTCATCGTCGGCGGCATCAAACGCATCGGCCGGGTGGCCAGCAAACTGGTACCGATGATGTGCATCTTTTACGTCAGCGGCGCCCTTTGGGTGTTGCTGCGCAATTGGCACGGCATCCCGGGCGCCCTGGCGATCATCTTCCATGACGCCTTCACGGGATCGGCCGCCGCCGGAGGCTTTACCGGCGCCGCGGTCAGCCAGGCCATGCGTTTCGGGGTGGCCCGGGGGGTCTTCTCCAATGAAGCCGGGCTCGGCAGTGCGCCCATCGCCCACGGCGCCGCCCGCACCGAGGAACCGGTCCGGGAAGGCCTGGTCGCCATGCTCGGCCCTTTTATCGATACCCTGGCCATCTGCACCATGACCGCCCTGGTCATCGTCCTGACCGGCGCCTATCGCAGCACCCTGACCGGCGCCGATCTGACCGCCAGTGCCTTCAACCGCGGACTGCCCGGCCCCGGCGGCTACATCGTGGCCCTGGGCCTGGCCTTGTTCGCATTTTCAACCGCCATCAGTTGGTCCTACTATGGTGACCGCTCCATCGAATACCTCTGCGGGCCGCGCCTGGTGCTGCCCTACCGCCTGCTGTTCTGCCTGCTGCTGCCGATCGGCGCCTATATCCGCCTGGAATTGGTCTGGACCGTTTCCGACATCTTCAATGCCTTGATGGCCTGGCCCAACCTGGTCGGCCTGCTCTTCCTAAGTCCCCTGGTGGTGCGTCTGACCCGGGAATATTTCCGCGATCCGGACCGAATCTATCCATCCGGAACCCGGCGCTGACGGCCGCCGGAGGCACCTGCACGCCGTTGTTCCCTTGTCCTGCGGGAATCGGATGACAGATTTCCGACAGAGCTGATTTTAGCAACGGAAAGGCCCGCAAGTCATGTCGACTTTTTGTAAACCTTGGTTGCATCCAGCTGTTTTTTCATTATTTTCCATGGCGCGTCAAGGAATGACCAGAACTGCGGACAGCTGCGACTGCCGGTTCCGGCAGGGGCGCTGCCGGAACCATTATTGAAAACGCCCGGCCGGGATACCGGGCCGGGCGCCTGGGGAGGGGCATGCCATCGGGTTACCTGAACAGGGAATCCCGCCTGATTTGATCCATGCGGATATCGTATTCCGCCTTGTTGATTTTGCCGTCCTTATAGTCCTGCTCTACCCGATCCCGTTGCCGGGTCAGGTGATATTCATACCCGCCGGCGCCCGCTGCGGCGCCGCCTACGGCACCCAGTCCTGCGCTGCCGGCGTGGGAACCACACCCGGCCAGCAGGCAAATTGCCAAGATCACCAACAGCTGTTTCGCTCTCTTCATGGCGCTTCTCCTTGTTAGGGTTGAAAATACCGCCCGAGATGCTAAAAGCATAGGGCTTGGCCGGCAGATATCAAGGCGTGCCCGGGATGAAAAATCATCGCCCGGATGCGGAACCGTCCGGCAAAACAGGCCCTGGAGCAAGGAGAGCCTTCACAGGGAGAACTATTTGATCCCTTTGGCGTTGAGAAAGGGGCCGTAATTCATGTCACTGCCCTTGATATGGTGGCGCAGCCAATCGCTGAGAAAGTTCATCACCGAGACGGACAGCCCGAAACGACCTTCGTCGAAGCCCTGCTTGAATTCCATGACCTTGGCGGTAAAATCACGATGCTCCTGCTTATGGGCAACGCTGGCCGGATAACCGTAGCGGTCGAAATACTTTTCTTCCGTGGCAAAATGGGTCGCGGTGTAGGACGCCAATCCGGCCAGGATATGGCCGAGGACGTCCTTGCCGCGGCCCTTGGCCATGGCATCGTTCAGTTCATTGATCATGGCGACCAGCCGCTGGTGCTGCAGGTCGATTTCGGTGATGTTGACGGACAGGGTATCGTTCCATTGCAGCAGTGCCATGCATTCCTCCTGGGGTTGCAAAGGGTTGAAGAGGGGTTGTGGACAGTACGAGGTCCCATTTTTTTCGTTTCGCAGTCAAAACGGCGATCAGTAGCGATTGTATCGGCACATGGCCGATGAATCTTTACGGGCCTTGGATCGCACCGGATAACCCTGAGGGGGGTAGCCCAGGGTGATCACCAGGGCGATCCGTCGGGACCGGGGCACCCGCAGCAACTTTTTGATGGCTTTTTCGTCAAACCAGCCGAGCATGCAGGTCCCCAGGCCCAAATCCGCCGCCTGCAGACAGAAGTGGGCGGCGGCAATGCCCATATCGAAAAGGGCGAATTCCCGTCTTTGCAGCAGGGCGCCGAGGCGTGCCGTCCAGACCGGTTTTTCCATCACCAGCACCGCCAGCACCGGGGCTTGGACCGCAAAGCGATTGAGACCGAAAACCTTGCTGCGGGTGGCCTCGCCGACCCGGTTCTTCAGAGCCGGGTCATCCACCAGAATCAGGGTCCAGGGCTGGGCATTGCAGGCCGAAGGCGCCAGACGCACGGCTTCGACGAGTTTTCCGAGCTTTTCCACCTCCACGGGTCGGTCGCAATAGGTGCGAACGCTCTGCCGATTTCGAATCAGTGGCGCAAAATCCACGACGCCCTCCTTTGCCGCAACACCGAAAAGGCCACCCCATGCAGGAACTTTGCAGAATCGGGCGGGATTGGCGGCGGCCATCGCCCAGGCGAGGTGTGAACCACCGAATGGTATGGAACTAGACGGGAAACGGTGGGAAATGGCGGCGATGGCTGGGAATGCCGGTTTTATGCGGGCTTGAAGGTCTTTTGATGGCGGCTGGCCGGTGGGGCTAAAATTCGGTTGGTTTGGTACTATTTTAGGCATCTGGAAAACTTCTTCGGTTGGTTTGGTACTGTTTTCGGCGGCGGATTTTGTTGATTTGCCCTGGCTTTGGCCGGGGCTTTTTTGTGGCCTGGTGGCGATGTGGCACCGGAGTCTTAATGTCTCATTAATGGACAGTTCCAAAAAGGGGTGGCGGGCCGACGACCAGGGCGACGGTGAAGGCTGCTACAAGGAGGAAAAAGCGTTTGAGGCCGGTTGATTTCAATTTATGGCCGCACTTCGAGCACGATTTTTCCCTTTTTGATACTTTTTCAAAACACAACGGGCAGAAACTGGCTTTGGGACTTGCGTTGACGAGCGCGCCAACAATGATGTTGCCAATTTTTACATGGTTGTTATCGCCCAGATCGAGGATTACGCCCGGCGCTTTTTGTGATTGAACCGCGCTCCTCGAAGCCGCCCTGCTTTCGGCATCACTTTTCAAACGGCTTAACAAATCACTCAACTCCTTGCGGTTTTCCGACATAACCCCTCCTAAGACGCCAACTTTATCAGCCGAAGAACATTTTTTTCGATTTCGTCGGCCTTCATATCCCCTTCCACCATTTCATCATGCAGCAGGATTATGAGCTTGGCCTTGTCTTCCGGCGACCAGGGCTTGGAAATATGCCGAAAGATGCCTTCCAGTTTTACGATAATCTCAAAAAGAATTTTTTTGTCTAGGGATATATCTGAGGCTAGCGAACTTCCGCAAATATCATTTAGAAACTTGGGCCCCTCGCCAGTAAGTAACCAATGCAATGAAACACCAGTTTTCTCAGCAATGGTGCGCAGGTGCGGATAGCTCGGGACCGTCCCCTCTTTCCAGATGCGAATAAATGCCCCCTTCGATATGTCCATTCTGGCTGCCCAAGTGAAGGGAGGTTCGCGGCCAATTAACTCGACTAGCCTCGCGTGAAATTCGGGCTCCTTAAGTTCCATATTCTCGTCCTCTATTTGCAACGACTGTTGCCAATTTCTTTCAATGGGTTGCAAATTGAAAAAAGTACGAAAATCCGCACCATTGCCCCAGTTTTAATAAACATTTGACCCAATATTAATATGCAAGCGAATTTTTGGTATTGACTTCAGTACCTGCAGGTATTAAAGTCGGGACATGTCCATTTCATTTCTCGGAACAGACAGCCAAAAAAAGGAGGCGCTTATGGCCTGCAAATTTCAGATCGTAGAAGGAGCCGACTTTAAACCGGGCGACCGTATTCGGGCCTGCTTCGATACCCACTATCCCGATACCTTGCACCTATTTGTTTTTGCCGAAGACGGCATCCGGGATTACGCCATCGCAAAGCGTGTCCATGACCACGACGAAGTTGGCCAAGAAGTGATCGACACCGCTTTTCAGGGACGGCAGCACCGGCATGACTATCTCGAAGTTCAAACCAAAAAACCTGTATAGCCAGATATATGGGTTGTCTTCGGGGTTCACCCGCACCTTCGGCTGGGCGAACACTACCGCCGGATATCCTTTTGCCTCGTAGGCGGCGATGATTTTGACCAACTGATCCAAATAGTAGTCGCCACTGCCGATGATGATTTTGTTCGTCATGTTTGATCCATTAAGGAACGCGTCAACGAACGTCGGCCTGGATCCCCTTGACCAGGTCATAAACAAATTTCAACGAGCCGAGGATGTCCATGACATCTCCTTCCACCAAGGATTGACTATGAACTGCGCAAAGAAACACACCCCGAAAACGGACTGGCACCCGGCGGATATCAAGGCCGCCCTGGCGAAGAAGGACTATACCTTCGCCCGCATCGCCCGGGAGCACGGCTACCGCTCGAACTCGCCGAACTCGGTGCTGTGGGTCGGGTGGAAGCCGATGGAGCGGATTGTGGCCGACATCATCGGCGTGAAGCCCGAGGAGATCTGGCCGAGCCGCTACGGGGCCGCGCCGCCACGCTTCATAACTCGAAAAAAGAGTAGCAAAACTGAAATGAATTAACAATGGCCAAAAGGAGGGAGCGGTTCGGACAGGGTTTTGACCAGGGAGGACGCCATGGGCAGACAGAAGACCACCGATCCCCATCAACTGAGTTTGCTGGACGTGCTGAAGAAAGAGGAGGAGCGGATGCTGTTGGGACTGCGCGACGCGCCGGGGGCGCTGAACATGCGGGCCTTGGTGCGCAACGCCCTGTACGAGGCGATCAAGGGCAGCGCGCTCTCCCGCTGGGAGATTGCGGCCAAGATGAGCGAACTGACGGACCAGGAGATCAGCCGCTTCATGCTGGACGCCTGGACCAGCGAAAGCAAGGAGGGACACCGCTTTCCGCTGGAGTACGCGCCGGCCTTCTGCCGGGCGACGGGCAGCACACGGCCGCTGGAGGTGGTGTGCCAGCCGGTGGGGATGTTCGCCCTGGGCGGCCCGGACGCCTTGCGCAGCCAGAAACAGCGGCTGACGGAACAGATGGCCGAGATGCGGCATCAGACGGCAGAGATCGACCGCCTGATCAAGGCCTGGGAGAAGAAATGTTGAGCGAAACCGCGCCCCAACCGGGGCCGGTAGGCCGGGGGCGGCGCCCCGGTCCTGACGAGCAGCCAATCTACAAGGAGCAGTCCATGGAGAAAAAGGCATGAAAGAGCACGTCAAACCACACTTGGCCACCATGGCCGAAATATCTAAAGCCATGGGCGTATCAAAAGAGGCGGTGCGTCAACGAAGCTCCAAGGAAAACTGGCCTTGCGAGGAAGAAGTCTCAAAGGGCCGCAATGGAACGCGCCGACTATTCCTCATAAGTGGATTACCCAAGGAGATAAGGAAAGCCCTGGCCGCGTCCCGCCCCGGCGTGACTTCCGAGGCGGCCAAGGACGGCGCCGAAGCGGGCCGCAAGCTGGCCTTGGCCGCCCGGGTGGAAGGCGAAACGCAACTGCGCCAAGCCGAGGAAGTTTTGAAAAAAGCCCTGCAGCTGCCACAACGGGAGCGCCAGCGCGACGCCGACCGCAGCGCCATTCTGATGGACTGGGCCGCCTACCGCAAACTGTCCGGCGAGGCCGTGAATCCGTCGCTGGCCAGTTACAGCGCCCTGTACAACGCCGGGCAACGGCCGGGCCTGGAGGCGGTGCGGCAGCGGATTGCCACCGTCAATCCCAGCACCCTGGCCAAGTGGCGGCGACGGGTGAAGCAAGCAGGCCACCTGGGCGCACGCTACGGCAACCGCGAGGGCGACACCAAGATCGATCGGCAGCCGGAAGTGCGGGATTTCGTGTTGGCGATGATGACGGAATTTCCCCACTGCAAGGCCAGCCAGGTGATACAGGGACTGGAAGCCCGCTTTGCCGCCCGGGCGGACGTCGATTTGCCGAGCCAGGGCCGCCTGAACGCCTGGATGGTCACCTGGAAGAGCCGGAACGCGCAGCTGTTTTGCGCCCTGGCCAATCCGGACGCCTGGAAGGATCAATACATGACGGCCTTCGGCAGCGCCTCGGAGCACGTGACGGTGCTGAACCAGCTGTGGGAATTCGACGGCACCCCGGCGGACGTGATGTTCACGGACGGCCGGCATCATATCTGCGGCGTCATCGACGTGTACAGCCGCCGGCCGAAGATGCTGATCACCCCCACGGCCCGGGGCACGGCGGTGGCGGCCCTGCTGCGAAACGCGCTGCTGGACTGGGGCCTGCCGGCTGCGCCCTGGCGGCTGACAGCCAAGACGGACAACGGTTCCGACTATACCGGCCACCACATGAAGCGGGTCTTCGAAATGCTCGACATCGAGCAGGTGCTGTGCCCGCCCTTCTCCCCCTGGCACAAGCCCCACATCGAACGGTTTTTCCGCACCTTCGCCCACGATCTGGTGGAGCTGTTGTCGGGTTACATCGGGCACAGCGTGGCCGAACGCAAGCGCATCGAGGCGCGCAAGACGTTTTCGGAGCGGCTGTTTCAGAAGGATGCGGTGGTCGAGATCAACATGAGTTCTGAGGCTTTCCAGCGCTTTTGCGACGACTGGGTGAACGACATCTACCTGCATCGGGAGCACGAGGGGTTAAACGGCAAGACGCCCTATCAGATGGTGGCCGAATGGCAGGAGCCTCTGGAGCGCATCCGCGACGAACGGGCCCTGGATCTGCTGCTGGCCGAAGCCCCCGGCAAGGGCGGGATACGCACCGTCGGCAAAAAGGGCATCCGCCTGGATTACGGCCTGTTTGTGGCTCCGGAGTTGTGGGAACACGTGCGCCGCGATGTGCGGGTGCTGTACGACCCGGCGGATCTGGGGCGGATCATGGTGTTCGGCGGCGAATCGTTCAGCGAGTTTATCTGCACCGCCGAGTGCCCCCACCGCCTCGGCATCGACCGCGCCGAGGTGGCGGCCCGCTCCAAGGAGATGCAGAAAAAGGCCATGCAGCAAGCCAAGGCCGAATCCAAGGCCAACGCCAGAAAGATTGGGGTGGACGACATCGTCAACGAAATCCGCGCCACGGCGGCGGAACGGGCCAACAAACTGGCCGCATTGCCCCGCCCCAGCCGCGAATACACCAGCGAGGGCCTGCAGGCCGCAAGCGAGGCGGCCCGCAGCCTGACGGGCGCCGCCGCCAAGGCGCGCATCACTGCCGATATCAGCACGCCGGAAGCCTCTTACGCCCGCTGGAAGAAGCTGGAGGCGAAGGTGAACGCCGGCGAGACGCTGTATGCCGAGGACGAAACGTTTTTCCGCAGTTTCGCGCAGAGCGCGGACTGGCGGGCCATGCAGAAGATGGAGGAGGACTTCGGGGATTTTTACTCAAGCTTCACAACGACATAAAGCCGCGCTGCAACGCGGCTTCAATCGCGGACGGATGGGCCGTCCGACTTCAATCACGGAGGGTTACAGCATGACACAAATGGATTCCGGAAGCAAGACCGTCGCGCCGCTGACCAATGTCGGCCTGTTCATGCGGCTGGTCGAGCGGGCCATGAACCGCGACCCGCGACTGCCGGGGATGGTCTGCTTTCACGGTCCCAGCGGCTGGGGCAAGAGCACGGCGGCGGTGTACGCCTACCAGAAGTTGCCCACCCACTACGTGGAGTGCCGCAGCACCATGACCAAAAAGACCTTTTTGGGCGAACTGCTCAAGGAGATGGGCATTCATCCCGAGCGCACCATCGGCGCCATGTACGCCCAGGCCGTAGCGGCCCTGGAAGGCGGCGGAAAACTACTGATCATCGATGAGATGGACTACCTGGTGCAGAAATCGGCGGTGGACATCGTGCGCGACATTCACGACGAAACCGGCGTGGTGGTGGCCCTCATCGGCGAGGAGCAGCTGCCCGCCAAGCTCAAGCGCTGGGAGCGGTTTCACGGCCGCATCCTGGCCTGGGAGGGCGCCCAGCCGGTCAGCCCCGGCGACGTGGCGCACCTGGCGCGGCTGTACTGCCCGGCGGTGCAGGTGGAGGACGAACTGCTGGTCAGGCTGCACAACCTGGCCAAGGGCAGCGTGCGCCGGGTGTGCGTGAACCTGGCCATGATCGGCGAGGAAGCCCGTCGCCAGGGCCTGCCCGCCATGGGTTTGCGGGAGTGGGGCCACCGCCCCTTCTACACCGGCGAAGCGCCGGCGGGGAGGAAACTGTAATGGCCCGCAAACCCATCGACCAAACCCGGCCGGAGGAAAAGCGCCAGGCGGTGTGGGAGGCGCTGCGCACTCTGCCCGAGTTCACCGTCACCGAACTGGCCCACCATACCCGGCTCGGCAAAGCGACCATCCGCGATTACCTCATCGGCCTGGAACGGGCCGGATATCTGGAAAAAATCGCCCAGGGCGGCCCCGGCGCCGCCTCCATCTGGCGGCTAAGCCGCGATGCCGGCCAGCACGCGCCCCGGGTCACCAAGAACGGCGCGCCTGTGAGCATGGGCCAGGGCCGGTTGCAGATGTGGCGCGCCATGCGCGTGCTGGGGCGGTTCACGGCGCAGGATTTGGCCATCCATGCCAGCACCGAAGAGCACCAGGTGGCCACCAACGAAGCCGTGACCTACTGCCGCTTTCTGTGGCGGGCCGGCTACCTGACGCAGCAAGGGCAACACTACCAGTTCGTGCGCCGCCGCTACAGCGGCCCGAAGCCGCCCATGATCCAGCGCGTCAAGCAGATTTACGACCCCAACCTTGAACAGGTGGTGTGGAGCCAGGGAGGCCGCCATGACGCAGACTGACCGCATGACCCTGTTTCTGGCCATGATCGAGACCCACGGCGCCGCAGCCGTGGCGCGGGCCATCGGCTACAGCCAGAGCGCCGTCAGCCAGGCCCGGCACGGCAAGTACCAGGGCGATTTGACCAACCTGCTGACCCGGGTGGAGGAAGTCTACGGCAACACCCGGTTTTTCTGCCCGGTGTTCGGCGAAGACATCAGCCTGGGCCGCTGCGCCGAGGAGCGCCGCAAACTGCCGCGCTACACCAACCCGGTGGCGCGCATGCTGACCCAGACCTGCCCCACCTGCGAGAGAGGAGGCCACCAGTGACATCCGTGCATTGCCCCAAATGCCGCGCCGGGCGCGGCGCGTTGGAAGCTCGGCTCGAACACCTGGAAAACGGCACCGTGCTGCAGACCGTGCGCTGCGTGTTATGCGGCGAGCGCCGCTCGCGGGCCCTGAGCCGCTACCGGCCCCTGGCCGCCGACCCCGATCCGGCCGCCATCGAGCACCGGCAGGCAGAAGCGAACCCCCGCGATCGCCGCTGCGCGGTGGTCGGCTGCGGCCGGAAGCTCAACGGCGGCAACCACAGCGGCTTTTGCACCCTGCACGGCAAACGCTGGCATAACTGGGTCAACAGCAAACGCACCCGGCCCGCGCCGTTGCTGCCCGTGGGCGACGGCCGCTACATGGTCAACCCCGCTCGCGGGACCCAGGAGGTGACGGCATGATGAGCCTGGTGTTTTGCGCGGGGCTGATAATGGGCTGGGGCACCATGTTGCTGCTGCTCTCGCCCCTGTGGCTGACCGACGATAACCCGTCCATCCCCGAGGAGGATGACCATGATGATGAGCAATGAACGACTCAACTACCTGGCCGACCGGTTCGTGCAGCACCAAATCGGGCCGCTTTTGCAAATCACCTTTGCCGATTACCTGCTCGATCCCGAAGGGGCCGACCAGACCGCCTTTTACCTGCTTGACGGCGGGTCGCTGTGCGGTTACTACCAGCCGCCCAAGCCGGTAATCGTGCCGCGCAAGGTGCTGCAAACACCGCTTAAAACCGCCATTTAAGAGGAGATGACCATGGCCAAGACAACCCGCATCAAAACCGAGGCGATCAAGTTTCCTGTTCCCCAGAGCCGCGAGGAAACGGTTTCGTCCATCGCCGAAATCGGTCGCCGGCAACGCGAACGCGAGCGAATTCAGGCGGAGATGAACGATCGTATCGCGGCCCTCAAACAGGAGTATGAAGAACTGGCTCGGCCTCACGCGGAGGCCATCAAGGCCTTGACCGAAGGGGTGCAGACCTGGTGTGAAGCCAACCGCGCCGAGTTAACCCGGGACGGCAAGGTCAAGACGGCGAATTTGTCGGCCGGCGAGGTGCGCTGGAGAATGCGGCCTCCTCGGGTCAGTGTGCGGTCCGTCGCTACTGTACTTGATGCGCTCAAAAGCCTGAAATTGAACCGCTTTATCCGCGTCAAGGAAGAGATCAACAAGGATGCCATTTTGGCAGAGCCCGAAGCTGTCGAACATGTCAAGGGCATCTCCATCAGCCAAGGGGAGGATTTTGTCATTGTTCCCTTCGAAACCGAGCTTGAGGAGGTGGCGTGATGCCCTATCTGGTCACCGCATTCTGCAGCCAGCCGGGCTGCAAGGTCGGGTTTTTTGTCGAGCAGCGCCACCGCCTCAGCTACCCGACCGGCCCCGCCGGCTTCAGCCGCCCCATCAAATACCTGCGCTGCCCCAACTGCCGCCGGCCGGCCCTCATCGCGGCCAGCCATGCCGAAAGGCAGGCTGAAGGCCGAAGGCTGAAGACTGAAGCCGAGGCAGGTGCGCCATGCTGAAGCTGTTGCGCGAGATCGTCGGCATCGAGACGGTGGGCGCTCTGCGCCAGGCCCTGGCCGAGTTTCCCGACGCAATGCCCCTCGCCGACAGCTTCGGCGAGGCGGTGAAGGTGGAGGTTTTGGAGAATATGGATACCGGCGAGCAGGAACTCGCCCTGTGCTGATGCGAAACCGCGCCCCGCAAGGGGCCGGTCTGCCGGGCGTGGCGGCCCGGCACTGATGAGCAGCCACAAGAAGCAGGCTGAAGGCTGAAGACAGAAGGGAAAAACATGCCCTCGTGCGGGGATTGCAAATACTTCGGCTTTCGCGGCCTGGAAAAATGGTGCCGGCATCCCGACCACCTGCGGGCCATCCGCAAGTGGGGCAAGCAGTGCCCCGACTGGGTGGAGTGGGACGCCAAACACATGCCGGGGCACCCCGCGCCCTGGCCGTATCCGGTGAGCCTGGCGAAGACGGAGGACGGATGACCAAGGAAGAATGGGCGGCAGTCGAGAAGGCGCTTTCCGGTACCTACGGGAGCGCCAAAATCAAGGCGGACCAGTTCGAGGTGACCTTCTACCGGACCCTCGTCAGTAAAAACCGCCTCGGCATCCTGACCTATGTCAACGGCGTTTATCGGGGGGAATGGTTCTTGGCGGACAACGCGCACCCCGAGCAACGCTGCCTGCGGCCGGCCTCCAGGTACCTGTGCAGGCCCAAGGAGCGGGCCAGTCTGAAAAAGCTCAGCAAGCCGATGCGCAAGACGTTGGGGCCGGCCTTCGATCCCGATCGGCGGTGGCACTATTTTGACGCGTGCTGGCCCAACGCCACGGCGATCCGCCGGCACTATCAGAAAACATTCCAAACCCTCGAATTGATGGAGGTGCTCGGATGAGCCACCCGGAACAGACCGCCAACCCGGCCCTGGAACGCGCCCTGCGCGCCCTTTGCCGACACAACCGCGTCGCCCTGCAGGAGCGGCTGCGCTGGCTGGAATACGAGCTGGAAACCGAACAGGCCCTGGCCGAGATGGATGCCGCCGGCGCCCGCATGGCCGCTCAGGATACCCGCACCCCGGAAGGCCGTCGGGCCTTTCTGGCGGCCGCCGATGAATTCAAGCGCGCCCGCGAGCGGTTTGCCGCCGCCAGCGCCCAATACCTGCAGCCCCAAGGAGACGGCCATGGCCAACCCGACGCAGATCAAGCTGATTCATACCGTCAAGGGCGCCCTGGGGCTGAATGACGACGATTACCGGGCGGTGCTGGCCGGTTACGGCGTAACCAGCAGCAAGCAGCTGTCCGACCGCGACGCAGGCGCCCTGCTGGCCGATCTGGAAGCCAAGGCCCTGGCCGCCGGGGTATGGCGCAAGAAAGGCGCGCCCAAGCGGGCCGGGAAACGGCCCTTTGCCGGCGCGGCGCCGGTGGACAAGGACGGCTACCTGGCCAAGATTGAGGCGCTGCTGGCCGAAGCCGGGCGGCCTTGGGCCTACGCGGACGCCATGGCCAAACACATGTTCGGCATCGACCTGGTGCGCTTCTGCACGGCCGATCAGCTGCGGCGGATCGTGGCGGCGCTGGTTTACGACCAGAAACGGCGGGGGAAAAGAAGGGAATGATGGCAGAGCTTGACACAAAACCGCACATGGGCTACCGTAAATCTGTCGCTGGCAAAATCCAGCGATCGGGTTTGGCAGCCCGTTTCACGAGGCGGACACAACCGCCCAGAGCATTTGGCGGTATTTTTGTGTCCACACAGCATGGCATTGCTCCGTTTCGTCTGGGCGGCCGTGCGGGGAGCCTTCGGGCTCGCCGGGTACCTTGTGACCGGTCTGCCAACCCGCACGGTCGCCCTTTTGCGTTTGGCAGCGCAAAACGGCATGACGAAACCCCTCACAAGGAGCGTGTCATGAAAAGCAGACAACCCACCCGCGTCATTCCCTTTCCCGATCGCCAGCATTCCGCAAAACCCCCAACGCCGTCTTTGCTGAACCGTGTCCAGGACGCCTTGGACGAATTGCGCGTATGCTTATTTGCGCTGGGTATCGCTTCGGAACTCAAGATCAAACATCAAAAGGAGGATTAACTATGCTTGTCACCGTAAAGATCAAAGGAACTACTCCGCTGCTGATGAATCGATTTACCGAAGAGGCCCAGGTGAAAGTTTCCAACGGAACATCTGGCACGACTCTAGGGGCAAAAGGGACGCCCAGGCAAAGTGCAGAGAAAAAGGTGTATGCCGATGACAAGGGCAACCTCTTTATCCCAGGACCGAACATCTTTGCCGCCATCATCGCCGCAGGGAAATTTCACAAATGTGGCAAAAGTAAAGTAACCACCCTGCGCTCCAGCCTGATTCCTGCCGGAGTGGCCCTGCTCGATCTGGCCTGCCCTTTGGGGACCAAAATGTTCGAGGTCGATAGTCGCAGCGTGGTGATCCCCTCTACTGGTGGCCGCATCATGTGCCACAGGCCAAGACTCGACGAATGGAAACTTTCCTTCACATTGGATATTGATACCGAGATGTTCAGTCCCGCTCTAGTGCGGCAAATCGTCGACGACGCTGGGAAGAAGGTTGGACTTGGCGATTTCCGACCGGACCGGCGCGGCCCGTTCGGCAAGTTTGCAGTGGTCGAGTGGAAGGAAAATAAAGGCAGTTGATACGAAATCTGGCTAGGCAAGCCATGGCATCGCACTGTGCGCTTTGGCCGGGCAAAGCCAAGCGCGGTAATGCAAAGCAAGGTGTTTCAAGCGAAACCGTGCCCCTGCGGGGGCCGGTCGCCCGGAGGTGGTGCTTTGGGCCTGATGAGCAGCCGATTCAAACGGCAATGCCACGCAATGCTATGTTTTGCAAGGCCGAGTGTGGCTTGGCGAGGCTCTGTATAGCGATGCAAAGCAAGGGAATCATGAAACTACGTTGTCCAATTTGTCACAGTAGTAACAGCATAGAAGCTTACACATCCGACGCGGATGGCCGAGAACTACTTATTCTTCTGGCCAAGTCAGGCCCCCTCTTCGGCCCGCTGGCATCATACCTTGGATGTTTTCGACCAGCCACCCGCGACCTAGCTCACAATCGAGCCCTGCGGTTAGCTCAGGAAGTATTGGCATTGGATATTGAACCTCGCATTTTAGTTATGGCGCTGGGCGAGACAGTCGAGGCTCTGCGCCGTAAGCGTGACCAAGGCACATTTAAGCCCCTCAAGGACCATCGCTATTTGCAATCGGTGATCGAGACAGTGAGCTCCAATGTTGTGGTTTCCCCATCGCCCGATCGGGCATCAAGAGCCGCCACCGACCCACCCACCGGCAAACGCGCCCGCGCCATCGCCGATCTGGCGGCCTGGGGCGCCGGCGACTGGCTGCGCAGCCGCATCGCCGACGGCCTGGCCGCTCTGGTGGTCATGGGGCTGGATGGCGCGCCCGGTGCCGACGTGATCACCCGCACCGCCGATGTCTGGCACCACGTCATGGCCGGCAGTTGCGGCATCGAGGCCGTGGATTCACAGCGGGTTAAAGCGGCCTTTTCCGGCCTTTTAAAGTCCGTTGAAAAATGGCCGGAACCCAAGGCCATCTGGGCGCACATGCCACGCCGGCCCTCTCAGCCACGGCTGGCGGAACCGCCGGAGGATGCCGACCAGCGCCGCCAGGGCGCTGAACTGGCGCGCAAGCTGGCGCGGAAATTTGGGAACAGACTGAAGACTGAAGGCTGAAGACTGAAGGAAGCTGGCTTTGTCTTCAGCCTTCGGACTTCAGCCTTCAGCCTGCCTTTATCCGGGAGGGATTATGAATCACGAACTGGCCGAACAACGCCTGCTGGGCATGCTGCGCGCGGCCGGGTTGCCGAAAAAATCCAGCTACGCCCCGGGCGAAGTGCAGGCCATTCTGGGCGTCTCCGACCGCACCTTCTGGCGCCTGGTCGCCGCCTACGAGCGCGATCCGGACACGGGGCAGCCTACCTGCCCCTGCAGTCTCGATTCCTACATGCTGCGCCGGTCACGGCGCGTTCGATTTGATGAGCTGGTTGAGTTTTTGGGCCGGAATAACACCTATGAGCGGGTGCATGGCGTGGACCCTCGGCAGATGGGGTTGTTTTGAAAAACCGCTTGACTTCAATTTGATTTAGGTTGTATTAATCATTCAAAATACTTGTACCTCCGCAACCCGCCCCTGGAAGGGCGGATTTTGTTTTTTGTTTGGAGGAGTTAATGCAAGAAGAAGCAAAAATGAGGGTAGCCAAAATCAAAGAGTATGCACGTCATGTCTCTGCTGAGACAGATTCCGATCTGTTTCTATTAAACGGAGATATCAGTCGAGCAGCCGCAAAACAAATGTATGATAACTTCAGCCGTATATCGTGCAAAAGGCCAAACGCCAGCCTATTATTGTGCACCTATGGTGGAGATCCCAATGCCGCGTATCTAATCGCAGACCTTTTCAAAAAATATTACAAAATCTTTACCATATATGTTTTTGGTATTTGCAAAAGCGCGGGAACCCTTATCGCTTTAGGTGCAGACCAGATTGTGATGGGGGCCCAAGGCGAATTCGGGCCAATTGATATTCAGCTTTCAAAACCTGATGAGTTGTTATCATCTGAGTCTGGCTTGATTTACCTTCAAGCGCTTACTAGCTTGCAAACTGCTACCTTTTCAATGTTCGAGCACTTTTTTATTAATATTAAAAGAAATAGCGGAGATTCTATAAAAACAAAAACAGCGGCAGAGATCGCAACCAACCTAGCGGTTGGGGTTATGTCGCCCATTGCCGCACAATTGGACCCACTCAGGCTAGGAGAAGTTAATCGCGCGCTAGCAATTACGCAGGCATATGGCTCGCTTTTAACCAACAAAAGCGATGCAGTAACAAATCTTACCGTTGGCTATCCATCCCACGGATTTGTGATAAACTTTAAAGAGGCGAAAAAGCTTTTTGGAAATGTTAGGCAGCCTAATGAAACTGAGACAGTACTTGAGTTGCTGCTGGAGGAGCATGTTAAGGACCCATGCGACTCTGTTTTGAACGTTTGGTTGTCAGAGTCAGAAGATAACAACGAGGAGGAAAACCATGAAGCCCGTGAGGCAGGACCTGATGGGGGAAATTTTGCGGCGCCAGACGGAAATAGCTGCGGCGAATTACCAGAGAGTATTCACCAGCAATCAGAAGAATTTCCAACCCTTCCAGCCTAACAAGGCGTCATCGGCAACCAGATTCCAAAAATTCGAATGAGTCAAATGGTTTAAACACTGAATATTTTGCCTTTTTAGCCCCGTCCTTTTATAGGACGGGGCTTTTTTTGTTGCTGACGTTTTCGCGTATCCAGCACCTTGCGGCGACCCTGCTGCAGATGAAATCACTTGAGCAGGAAAAACCCCGCAAAAAACTTTAGAAAAACGCCGGGCACCTTTACTCTAAAAAACGGCGAAAAACTGGGTTGACATTCCCAAAACAAAAGCGTATTTTACTCTTGTTGGTGGCGTAAAATTTAATGAAGCCGAAATCCAGTATGCAAAATTCAGGGGGACAACGAGCCAAGGAGGAAGCTATGGCGGGCCGGTTCGGGCAAATGTTGAGGGATGCTCGAAAGAAGGAGAGGAAAACGCTGCGTGAATTGTCTGAAGTTTCGGGTTTGGCAGTGAGTTACATTTCGGACATCGAGCATGGTCGAAAAAACCCACCTCGCGTGGAGGCGGTGTTAAAACTACAAGAATTTCTCAGTATCGATGGGAATAATTTGGTTGCCGCAGCCAACCGCGAGACACAGATCAATGAAGAAATCAATGTCAACATGAAGAACCTAATAAACAAGAGACCGGCTTTAAGTGTGTTGAGCCTTTTACGTGTTACTGCGGATATGGATGAAAGTGAATTTGCCAAGCTTGTAAACAGCCTTGAAAAGCGAAAGGGGACTTGATTTGTGCCAAAATTAGCCTTGGATTTTAAAGGAATGAGCGGGCGGGATATTGATGGCATTGCTGAGGCGGTTATTCGGAAATTTCAACCAGAGGTATTGGCGGGGGAAGTACAATTTGATATTGAGCGGTTTGCCGAAATCGATCTTGAGGACGCCTATGGTTTTACCTACCATGTCTCCGATGAGCTGCCACACGAAATATTTGGCGTGACGAATTGCATCGAAAGAAAGGTTTGGATTAACGCAGAGTTAACGGAAAGCAATAATATGAGACTGCTTCGTTCCACTGCGGCTCACGAAACAGCGCACTGCATCATTCACGCACCGCAAATAGAAAGGGCCGGAGCACTAAAAATTTTCCGGCAAACAAAAACCGACGACTCACCGAAGCTGTATCGGAAAGATGACGTTCCTGTCTTCAAAAACCCTGAATGGCAGGCCCATCGCTTTGCTGGGGCGCTGCTAATGCCGGCAGGACCTGTGGTGCAACTAGCGCGAACGGGAGCAGGAGTATTAGATATGGCCGAGCAATTTAACGTTCACCCAGCCTTCGTCAAAAGCCGATTGCGGGCATTAAAATTATTAGTAAAAAATTAAACCCATTCGCTGCGCCAACAACGAATGGGTTTCCCGATAGGCAAGGTCGGGTCAGCTTGCAACTGCGTTTCACCGCTTAGTATATCAACCATGCGGATGCTCTTCAAGCTGGAAAAAATCATTTGCCGGATTGGAGGTGAATTTTCATGGCAAAAAGAGCATCTGCTAAAGGTCGCGTCATTTTCCGGCGATTCCGGAAACTGAAAAACGGCCGCATTTTGGATGCTTGGGACTACGGTCTCAAAGCATGGCCTATCCACCTTTTTTAGCCCCGCACCTTGCCCCTCCCCTCCGGGAGGGGCTTTTTCATTCCCCCTGCCAAACCCTGACAACTCCCCGCGCTAAATCCACGCAAAACCAATAAATTACCCCCATCGACCAGGCGAACGGCTGACCCCGTCCGCCGATCCAAGGCTCGGGGCGGCGCACCCAACCGGCGCCGCCCCAATTTTTCAAACACCCCGCGAAAAGGGGCGGCACGGCATCCGGAGCCGGCCGCCCCGCGTTGAACCATCCGGCATGGGAGGTCCCCATGGGCGATCTGACCAAGAACTTCAGCCGCCGCGAGTTTGCCTGCAAGTGCGGCTGCGGCGCGGCCGACATCGATCGGCGCCTGGTGGCCATTCTGCAGCAGATGCGCGAAGCCGTCGGCCGGCCCCTGTCCATCACCAGCGGCGTGCGCTGCCTGGTGCACAACAGCCGGGTGGGCAGCAAGCCGACCTCGGCCCATGTGTCCGGCCAGGCGGTGGACGTGGCCTGCTTCGACAGCCACCTGCGCCACGAGCTGGTGCGCCTGGCCCTGCAGGCCGGCATCCACCGGATTGGCGTGCACAAGCACTTCGTGCATCTGGATGTCTCCGAAACCCTGCCGCAGCAGGTGCTGTGGATGTACTGACAGGCTGAAGGCCTGTTTCCAACTGCCAACCGATGGAGGTCCCATGCTTTCGCAACTTGTTGGATCCGCACGTAAAAGCTTTGCTCTGCTGACAGGCCTGCTGTTGCTGACCCTGCTGCTGCCGAGTCTGGCCCTGGCCGAAACCGCCGGTCTGGGCGAACCCCTGGCCGCGCTATTGACCCAGACCGTGACGCCGCTGTTGGGCGCGCTGCTGCTGGCGCTGCTGAGCTGGGCCATGGCCAAGCTGGCCGCCAAGTGGAAGCTGGATTTTCTGATGCGCAACCAGGAGCTCATCGAGAAGGCGGCCTACAAGGGAATCTGCTACGCCGAGGAGTACGCCGCCAACAAGCTGAAGGCCGCCAACGTCAAGATCAGCTCCAGCGAAAAGCTCAACCTGGCCGTGGCGCAGGTGCTCAAGGCGGTGCCGGGCATCGAGCTGGAGACGGCCCGGGACTGGGTGGAAGCCCTGCTGGCGCGGGTTTCGGGCGCCGGGGCCACCGGTGACGCGGCCCTGCGGTGACGACCCTGATCCTGCACATCCTGGCCGGGCTGCTACCGGTGGTGGTGGCCCTGGTCGAGGAATGGAGACAACGTGAAACGCGCTACCAAACCGATTGCAACGCCATGGACCAGGCCCTGGCCCGTCACGATGCTGCTGCTGTGTCTGCTCTGTTCGAGCGCCTGCGCCCGCCGGGAGGTGTTGACGGTGCTGCCGGCGGACCGGACGGTGCAGGCCCTGCCGAACGGCAACTATGAGGTGACGCCGGCCTGGCTGCAGGACCGCTACCGCACCGAACGCTGGCTGCAGGAGCAGCTGGAACGCTGCGAGGGGCGTTGATGGCGGACGATCTGGACCGCGCCCAGGCCATCAACGAGGCGCTGCAGGCCGATGCCCTGCGCGACTGGCGCCGGCGGCAAAACCACGGCCCGAGCCGTACCGAGTGCGATGAGTGTGGGGAGCCCATCCCCGAACAACGGCGGCTGGCGGTGCCCGGCTGCCGGCTGTGCATCGATTGCCAACGCGCCCTGGAGCGGGCCACCCGGAGACGCTAATGGATTGGAAGCTGGCCTACGGCATTTTTCGCGACGTGTTGCTGGTCGTGGTGATGATTTACACCTGGTGGGGCAACCGCGAAAAGGTCACCGCCAAGCGCTTCACGAGCTTGGAGAAACAGGTCGCCGAGCGGCTCTCGACCCAGGCCCACCAGATGCTGGAAGAGGAGCAGAAAAAGGTCTGCGAGGCCCATACCCGCCGCACCAACCAGAGCGAACAGGACCTGCGCCGTATCGAAGGGGAAATCAAGCATCTGCCCAGCCAGGCCGACATCGGCCGACTGCACGCCCGCATCGATGAGGTATTCGGGCTGGTCAAGGATTTGGGCGGCGAGATGAAGGGCTCGCGCCGCCAGCTGGATCTGGTTTTGGAAGAACTGCTCAGGAGGGATAAATGAGTTTCGCCGAGGTCGTCACCGCCGATATCCGCCTGGTGATGCTGCGCGCCCTGGCCGAGGACACGGGCTACAGCCACAACGAATCGGTGCTGCAGTCGGTGCTGGAGGTCTTCGGCCACGGCATCAGCCGCGATCGCATCCGTACCGAGCTGAGCTGGCTGGCCGAACAGGGGCTGGTCACCCTGCGCGATGCCGCCGGCTACCTGGTGGCCACCCTCACCGGCCGGGGCGGCGATGTCGCGGCCGGACGGGTGACGGTGCCGGGCGTCAAGCGTCCGCGGCCGAGGGACTAGCCATGGCCCGCAAAAAGCGTCAGCCCTCCAGCGTCGATCTGCTGCCGCCCGGCGTCCGCCGGCAGCTGCAGGCCATGCTGGACAATCCGCGCATCACCCAGCTGCAGGCGGTGGAGCAGGTCAACGCCATCCTCGCCGAGCTGCGCGCCCAGGGCGACCCCGAGGTGCTCCATCCGGCCTGCCCGGAACGGGTCAGCAAATCGGCGGTCAACCGTTACGACCTGCAGATGCGCGAGGTCGGCGAGCGGCTGCGGCAGTCGCGCGAGGTGGCGGATCGCTGGATCAACAAGCTGGGCGCCGCGCCCCAGGGCCAGGTGGGCAACCTGATCAACGAGATTTTGCGCACCCTCTCCTTCGACGTGACGCTGTTCATGCAGCAGGACAGCCTGGACAAGGAGAGCGCCCCGGCCGTGGTGGGCATGTTGAAGGATTTGGCACTGACGAGCATGCGCCTGGAGAAGGCCGCGAATCTGAACGTGGAGCGGGAGAAGGAGATCCGGACGCAGGCCGCCGAAGCCGCCGCCGACGTGGCCGAGAAAACCCTTGCCGGCCAAGGATTGAGCCGCGAGTCCATCGACACCATCAAACGCGAAATTCTGGGGATCGCATGACCACTGAGCTGCCCGCATCCGTACTGCTGCCGTATCAGAAGCGCTGGGTCGCCGACGAGGCGCAGCTCAAGATCGCCGAGAAGAGCCGCCGCACCGGGCTCACTTGGGCGGAAGCGGCCGACGCCGTGCTGACGGCCGGCGCCGCCAAGGCGGCCGGCGGCAGCAATCATTTCTACGTCGGCTCCAACAAGGAGATGGCCCTTGAATTCATCGAAGCCTGCGCCATGTGGGCCAAGGTTTTCAACAAGGCGGCCGGCGAGATCGAAGAGGAGATCCTCCAGGACGAGGACAAGGACATCCTCACCTATACCATCCGCTTTACCAGCTGCTTCAAGATTCAGGCCCTTTCCTCCCGCCCCTCGAACATGCGCGGCCGGCAGGGCAACGTCACCATCGACGAGGCCGCCTTCCACGAGCAGTTGGCGGAAGTGCTGAAGGCCGCCCTGGCCCTCACCATGTGGGGCGCCAAGGTGCGATTGATCAGCACCCACAACGGGGTGGAGAACCTGTTCAACGAGATCATCCAGGACAGCCGCGCCGGCAAGAAGCGCTACAGCGTCCACCGCATCACCCTGGAGGACGCCTGCGCCGACGGTCTGTATCAGCGCATCTGCCAGGTGCGCGGCATGCCCTGGAGCCAGGCGGCCGAGGACCAGTGGAAGGAAAATCTGCTGCGCGACACCGCCACCCAGGAAGACGCCCTGGAGGAATATTACTGCGTGCCCAAAAGCGGCGGCGGGGCCTATCTCTCCCGCGCCCTCATCGAATCACGCATGGTCGAGGCGCCGGTTTTGCGCTTCGAGGGTTCGGCCGAGTTCAACGGCTGGCCCGAGCCCCTGCGCGAAGCGGAGATGCGCGACTGGTGCGAGGAGCATCTCAAGCCCCTGCTGGCAAAGCTCGACCCGAAGGAGCGCCACGCCTTCGGTGAGGACTTCGGCCGCACAGGCGATTTGACCGTGTTCGCGCCCATCGCCATCGGGCAGGACCTGCGCCGGCGCGTCCCTTTTTTGGTCGAGCTGCGCAATGTCCCCTTCAAGCAGCAGGAGCAAATGCTGAATTTCATCGTCGACCGCCTGCCGCGGCTGCAGGCCGGGGCCCTGGATGCTCGCGGCAACGGTCAGTACCTGGCCGAGCAGACCGCGTACCGTTACGGGGCCGGCCGTATCGAGTGCGTCATGTTTTCCCAGTCCTGGTACCTGGAGAACATGCCCAAGCTCAAAGCCGCCTTGGAGGACGACCTGATGAGCGTGCCGCGCGATCGCGATGTGCTCGACGACTTACGCGCCATCCAGGTGATCAAGGGCATTCCCCGCCTGCCGGAGGGGAAGACCGGCGCCGGCAAAAACCGCCACGGCGACGCCGCCATCGCCATCGCCCTGGCCTATTACGCCAGCTCCATGGATGCCGTGGAATACGCCTATCACCCGGTGCGCAAGCAGGACGAACTGCCCCGCCGGGTGCGCGCCACCGCCGGGCTGGGCCTGGGGAAAGGACTCTGGTAATGGCTCTTCTGGACGCCTACGGCCGCCCGGTGCGACTGCAGGAGCTGACCCGCGAAAAAGCCGCGCCGGTGATGGCCGGGGTGCGCAGCATCTGGGATCAGTCCGTGGCCGGCGGGCTGACTCCCCGGCGCCTGGCCGCCCTGCTGCAGGCCGCCGCGGCCGGCGATCATGACGAGTACCTGGTGCTCGCCGAGGAGATGGAGGAGCGGGATCTGCACTACGCCGCCGAGCTCGGCAAGCGCAAGCTCGCCGTTTCACGCCTGCCGATCAGCGTCGAGGCCTATAGCGACAGCGCCCGGGACGTGCAGCTGGCCGACGACGTGCGCGCCCTGGTGCGCCGGCCGGGCTTTCGCGGCCTGGTCAAGGATCTGCTGGACGCGTTGGGCAAGGGCTTTTCGGTGGTGGAGATCGTCTGGGACCGCTCCGGAGCGAAGTGGCGGCCGGTCGCCTACAAGCACCGCGACCCGCGCTTTTTCCAGTTCGATCGGGTGGCGCGCAGTGAAATCCGCCTGCGCGATGAAGCCGATCTGCTGAACGGGTTGCCCCTGGCGCCCTTCGGCTTCATCTGCCATGTACCGCGCATCAAGACCGGCATTCCGATTCGCGGCGGTTTGGCCCGGCTGGCGGCCTGGGCCTACCTGTGCAAGGGCTTTTGCGTCAAGGACTGGCTGGCCTTCGCCGAGGTGTTCGGCATGCCGCTGCGCCTGGGCAAGTACCAGGCCGGGGCCAGCGACGCCGATATCGCGGTGCTCAAAACGGCCGTGGCCAATCTCGGTTCGGACGCGGCGGCGGTGTTCCCCGATTCGATGATGGTCGAGCTGGTGGAGGTGGCCGCCAAGGGCGGCAGCGCCGAGTTCTTCAAGCTGTTGGCCGGCTATCTGGACGAGCAGGTCAGCAAGGGCATCCTGGGCCAGACCGCCTCCAGCAGCGGCACTCCGGGCAAGCTCGGCAACGAGCAGCTGCAGGCCGAGGTGCGCGACGATATCCGCGACGATGACGCCGAGCAGCTGGAGGAAACCCTGGGCCGCGACCTGGTCAAGGCCTACATCGATCTGAACCACGGCCCGCAGGAAAACTACCCCGCCGTGCAGCTGCGGGCGGCCCAGGCCGAGGACACCGTCGCCTTGGTCACCGCCCTGGAAAAGCTGGTGCCCATGGGCCTGAAGGTGGAACAGAGCGTGGTGCGCGACCGCCTGAACCTGCCCGATCCCGATGCCCGGGCCAAGCCGGAGGATCTGCTGGCGCCGCCTTCGGCCGCGGCGGCCGGGCCTGCGGGTCTGAACCGCGCCCTGAACCGGCAGCGGCCGTCCTTTACCCCGGAGCAGCAGGCTCTGGAGGAACTGGCCGACCGCGTGGCGGACGCGACGGCGGATGTGACCGGCAACGAGGCGCTGATTCGCCAGACCCTGCTGGCGGCCGAGAGTTATGACGAGGCCCTGGCGAATCTGCTGGATCTCTACCCGCGACTGCGGACGGAGGATCTGCAGGAGCTGCTGGAGCGCGCCCTGGTGAACGCCGAGCTGTTCGGCCGCTGGGCCGCCGCCACGGAGGGACGATGATCGACCTGACGCCCCTGCCCATGGAGGAGGCGCAAGCCTTCTGGCGCGGCAAGGTCCGGCTCGGCCCGGGCGAGTTCGCGCGGCTGTCCGCCGAGGCCAAGGTGCGGGCCTTCGCCGTTTCGGGCATGGCCAAGGGGGCCGAGCTGGACACGGTGTTCAGCGCCTTGCAACGGGCCATCGACGCGGGCACCTCGTTCGCGGATTTCAAGGCGGATCTGGCCGAGATTCTGGGCCGGCGCGGCTGGACCGGGCCGCGCGCCTGGCGGGTGGACAACATCTTTCGCACCAACATCCAGACCGCCTACGGCGTCGGCCGTTACCGGCAGATGCAACGGGTCGCCGCCGAACGGCCCTTTTGGCAGTACAGCGCCGTCAACGACAGCCGCACCCGGCCGACCCATGCCGCCATGGACGGCAAGGTGTTCCGGCATGACGATCCCTTCTGGGATACCTGGTACCCGCCCAACGGCTTTCGCTGCCGCTGCGGGGTGGTGACCCTCAGCGAAGCGGAACTGCACGAGCAGGGCCTGAGCGTCGAGGAGCGCGACCCGACGGGCCGCCTGGTCGAGCCGATGGATCCGCTCAGCGGCCGCAAGCTGCCGGCGCGTCTGATGATGCCGGATCCGGGTTTTGCCCACCACCCCGGCAAGGTTGTCTGGGGCGGACTGGGCGAGTCCGCGGAGAGCTCCGGCATCTGGCGGACCCTGCCGGGGCTTAAAGGTCCGGCCGACTACCGGCGGCCGAAGCTGACCGGGGTGCGGCCGGCGGATATGCCGGATTTGGACGCGGCGCGGCTGCTGCCGGCCGGGCGGCCGGACGCCTTCTACCGCCAACGGTTTCTGGAGCTGTACGGCCCGGAAAAGGTGTTGACCGATGCGGCCGGCGAGTCGGTGGTGCTGACGCTGCGGAGTTTCATGGCCGACAAGCAGACCGGGTCCTGGAAGTTCGCCAAGGGCGGCCACGGCGAGATCATCCCGCTGCTGGCCGAGATGATCGAACGGCCTTTTGAAATCTGGCTGACGCCGCAAAAAAACGCCGCCGGCCAGATTCGGCTGACCCGGCGATACATCGGCCTGTGGAAAACGCCGGACAAGCAACGTCTCGGCGGGCTGGCGGTCTTCGAGGTAGCGGACGGCGTATTCCAGGGGGTGACGGCTTTTACCCCGCTGCGCAAAGAAAAACCCGACCTGCGCTATCTCGAGGCGCAAAGGTTGGGTCTGCTGCTGACGAAGGGACGTTGACCGGGCCGGCTCACGGCCACGGTCCGCGAACGCCCGGTAGGCGGGGTGGCCCCCCTTGACGTTCGTGTTCCCTTCACCCGCACTGTACCACCGTCATGGAGGAGGCGCAATGCAGTTTCACATCGCCGCCGACGATGCCCGCGCCCAAGGGCTGCTGGATCAGATTCAGCGCCGCGGCCACGCCCTGCAGCCGGTGCTCTCGGAGATCGGCGAAATCGCCCGCACCGGCATCGAGCGCACCTTCGCCGCCGGCGGCCGGCCGCACACATGGAGCCCCTCGGCCCGGGTGCGCCGCGAAGGCGGCCAGACCCTGAGCGACACCGGCCGCCTGCGACGCAGCTTCAGCGTCCAGACCGGCGCGCACCAGGTGGCGGTGGGCACCAACGTCGCCTACGCCGCACCGCTGCACTTCGGCGCCAAGATCGGGCCGCACGTCATTCGGCCCCGGGCGGGCCGGGCCCTGTTCTGGCCCGGCGCGGCCCATCCGGTGAAACAGGTGCGGCACCCGGGCTGCACCATCCCGGCACGGCCCTTTCTGCTGGTGGCCGCCGAGGACTGGCCGAAAATTCACCGCGCGTTGTTGCGGCATGTGACCGGCGGCTGAATTTGCCCTGTGAGCCGCTGCCGGCGGCGAGACGGGCAACGGGCCAGGTTTGGAAAAAAGTCGCAACACGCAAAAATTTAAAGAGGGTTTAAAGGGGGTTCCGATCATGAGCCGTGAAGTCAAAACCGCCATACAGACCGCCGGCGCGCATCACAGCGCCCCATTCCCGCAAAACGCCTGCCGCGCGGCCCTGAATTTCGAGCTGGCGGCGGCCGAGGCGCCGCCGGCCGAGCTGCCCCTGATACCCGCCGGGGAGACGGTGCGGGGCCGCGACGGCCGGGCCTGGCGCAACCCCGACCCGCAGGGCGTGGTCGATTATTTCGCCGCCCGCGGACTTGACGTGCCCATCGACATCGAACACGCCACGGAACTCAAGGCGCCCCAGGGCGATCCGGCCCCGGCGGCGGCCTGGATCAAGGGCCTGGAAGTGCGCGACGGCGGCGCGGTGTGGGGCCGGGTGGACTGGACCCCCAAGGGCGCGGAGCTGGTGCGCAACCGGGAATACCGCTACTACTCGCCGGTGCTGCTCTACGATCCGCGGACCCTGGTCATTCACGGGGTCGCCTCGGTGGGGCTGACCAACAAGCCGAACCTCGACGTTCTGGCTCTCAACCATCAACAGAAGGAGATTGCGATGCTGCCCAAGGAACTGCTGGCCAAGCTCGGCCTGCCCGAGACGGCCACCCTCGTTGAAGCCCTCAATGCCATCGGCACCCTGCAGAGCGATGTGCAAACGGCCCTGAACCGGGCGCAAACCCCCAGCCTCGACAAGTTCGTGCCGCGGGCGGATTACGATGCCGCCCTGGCGCGGGCGGGCAACGCCGAGCAGCAGCTCAAACAGAAGACCGATGCCGAACTGGAGACGGCCATCAACCGCGAAGTCGATGCGGCCCTGCAGTCCGGCAAGATCGTCCCGGCCACCAAGGATTTCTACGTGGCCATGTGCCGTCAAGCGGGCGGACTGGAGCAGTTCAAGCAGTTTGTCCAGGCCGCGCCGGTGGTGGGCGATCCTTCCGGGCTGGATGGCAAAACGCCCGCCGGATCCGCCCAAGCCCTGAACGCCGAGGAACGGAAAGTGGTGGCGGCGTTGGGCCTGACCGAAGAGGAATACTTGAAGCAGGCTGCAGGCTGAAGACTGAAGTCATCGTTTTTTCACCCTTTTGAGCAAGGAGTTGCCGTATGTCCGCATTGACCACGGAACGCGATACCCCCCGCCGCACGGGCGACAGGCTGAGCCTGCCGTCGGCGGCCGCCAAGACCTATTTCGCCGGCGCCCTGGTGGCCCGGGATGCCGCCGGCCGGGCCACTCCGGGCGCCACGGCCGTCGGCCTGCGCGGTGTCGGCCGCTGCCGGGAAACCGTCGACAACAGCGCCGGCGGCAATGATGCCGTCCAGGTGCCCATCGAACGCGGCATCTTCCGCTTTGGCAATTCGGCCGACGCCGACGCCCTGGGCCGCGCCGACATCGGTCAGGACTGCTACATGGTGGACGATCAGACCGTCGCCAAAACCGACGGCACCGGCACCCGCTCGGTGGCCGGCAAGGTGTTCGACGTGGACGCTTTGGGCGTCTGGGTCGATCTGCGTTAATCGGCCCTTAACCCTTATTGAATGGAGCTTTGACCATGATCATCAACCGCAGCAACCTCGATCATCTGACCCGGGGCTTCAAGGCCAGCTTCCAGCGCGGCTTTGCCGGCGTGGCGCCGCTCTGGGGCAAGGTGGCCACCCTGGTGCCTTCGAGCACGGCCAGCGAGGATTACGGCTGGCTGGGCAAGATTCCCGGCATGCGCGAATGGATCGGCGATCGGCAGATCAACAACCTCAAGCAGCATGACTACAACATCAAAAACAAATCCTTCGAGAACACCGTCGGCGTGGATCGCGATCATATCGATGACGATCAGTTCGGCATTTACGCGCCGATGATGGAAACCCTGGGACAGACCGCCGCCGAGCATCCGGACATTCTGGTGTTCGGGTTGCTGGCCGCCGGGTTCGCGACGCGCTGCTACGACGGCCAGTACTTCTTCGACGCCGACCATCCGGTCATCGGCGCCGACGGCGAGACGGCCAGCGTCAGCAACCTCCAGGCCGGCAGCGATGCCCCCTGGTTTCTGCTCGACACCCGCCGGCCCCTCAAGCCCCTGATCTATCAGGAGCGCAAAAAGCCCAACTTCGTGGCCCTGAATCAGGACACGGACGACAACGTCTTTATGCGGAAAGAATACCTCTACGGAGTGGACAGCCGCTGCAACGTCGGTTTCGGCTTCTGGCAGATGGCCTTCGGTTCCAAGGCGGCGTTGTCGGCGGAAAACTTCGAGGCCGCCTATGCCGCCATGGGGGCCTTCAAGGGCGATCACGGCAGTCCTCTGGGGGTGCGCCCCAACCTGCTGGTGGTCGGTCCGGGCCTGTCCGGTGCGGCGCGCCAAATCGTCGAGGCACAGCTCATCAACGGCGGCGACAGCAACACCAACTACAAGCGCGTCGATCTGCTCGAAGTGCCCTGGCTGGCGTAGGCCACCAGGCTGAAGGCTGAAGACCGAGGGCCATTCCTTATGCCTTCGGTCTTCAGTCGGCCTTTACTTATCACCAAGGAGACCGCCCATGATTCGCATTACCGCAAAACGGCCGGGCTTTCGGCGCTGCGGCGTGGCCCACCCCGCGGCGCCCACGGATTACCCCGACGATCATTTCAGCGCCGAACAGCTGGCGGTGCTGAGAGCCGAACCGATGTTGACGGTAGAAGCGGCGCCGATTAAAAAGACCACCGGCAAAACCAAGGAGTAGCCCATGCCCTACTGCACCCTGGCGGATATCCGCGAGCGCATTCCGGACAAGGTCATCATCCAGCTGACGGACGATGCGCGTACCGGCGACATCGATGTGGCCCGGGTGGCGGCGGCCATCGCCCGGGCCGACGGGGAAATCGACGCCTGGTGCGGAACCCGCTACCGGGTGCCCTTTGCCGCCGTGCCGCCGGTCATCGGCCAGCTTTCGGCGGACATGGCCGTGTATCACCTCTACGCCCGCAAGGCGGAGAAGATCCCCGACACCCGGGCGGCCGGTTACAAAAACGCCGTGGAGTTGCTCAAGGAAATCTCCCGAGGCAACGTCTCCCTGGGGGCCGAGGGTGTGGTCGAAGGTCGAACCGGCGGCGGCGCGGCGGTAGTGGGCGGCGGCGGGCGGCGGCTGACCCGCGACACCCTGGAGGGGGGATTCTGATGACCATCGGCGAGATCGAGGACGTGCTCATCGAGGCCGTGACCGGCTTGGCGCTGTTCGCCGTGGTCGATTCCATCGGCCGCGACAAGGAGCCGCCGGCGGACGCCATCTTCGACTATCCCTACGCTTCGGTGTTTTTCCTGGGAGACGAGGAAGTCTCCAACGCCGGCCGCCCCATCGACAAGCTGACCTTCGGGGTGCTGGTTTCGGTGAAAAATCTGGCCGGCGAAAAGGAAGCGGCCGCGGACGCCTATGCACTGGTCGATGGCGTGCGCGGGGCGCTGCGCGGGAAATCCCTGGGCGTCGCCGGCATCGAGCCGCTGTCCTGCGCGGCGCGGCAGCTGGTCGGCTACCAGGACGGCGTCATGACCTATTTGCTCCTGTTCACCACCCGGCAGTATCAGCCGGTGGTCACGGATTAACCACAAGGAGTTGCGACCATGCAGACCAAACGCCGCATCATTGCGGGCAAAATCGAGGCCGCCGAAGGCGTGCCGGAAACCCTGACGGCGGCCGATGCCGGCATTCTGGCGACGAAGCCGAGCTACACCCCGGATTTGGCCATGCTGCCGCGCAACGTGTTGCTGGCCACCTTCAGCAAGCTGCCGGATCTGACCACCACGCGCCTGGCGCGCATCGCCTTCAAGGCCGAGGTCATGGGCCGCGGCCTGCCCTACGCCGCCGGCACCCTGCCGCGGCTGGATCCCTATCTGCGGGCCTGCGGCCTGGTGCCGACGGTGGACGCGACCGAAGGCGAGGAAAAGGTCACCTACGCCCGCGCCGCCGCCGGCATTCCGAGCCTGACCCTGGCCTTTTTGGACGATGACGGCGCCGGCGGCGCGGTGATCAAACGGATTGCCGGCGCGCGCGGCAACGTGGTCTTCAGCGGTCAGGTGGGACAGCCGCTGTATGCCCGTTTCGAGTTCACGGGGGCCTATCTGCCGGTGGCCGACGGCGCGCGCCTGGTCGCCGCCTATGACGAGGTGTTGCCGCCGCAGCTGCTGGCCGCCAACTTCAACATCGACGGCTTTGCGCCGGTGCTGCAGGGCTTTGAAATCAACCTCGGCAATACCCTGGCCGGCCGGCCCGATCTCAACGCCGCCGGCGGCTACCGCAGTTTCGAGATTACCGACGGCGACACCCGCGGCAAGTTCGATCCGGAGATGGTCAAGGTGGCCACGCGCGACTATTACGGCGACTGGGCGGCCGGTCTGACCGGCGCCCTCAACGTGGGCGCCTTCGGCCCGGCCCAATACAACAAGGTGCGCCTGGCCGCCCCGAAGCTGCGCACCACGGATGTGCAGGAGGCCGAACGCGAAGGCCAGATGACCCTGGAGGTGCAGGTGCAGCTGGCCATGAACGCCGGCGATGACGAATTGACCCTGGAGTTTTCCTGATGACCGAGACCTGCGTAAAAACCTACCGCCTCGGCGGGCGCGTCTACGAGCAGCGGCCCCTGGTGCTGGGGCAGATTCGGCAGCTGGAGGAACTGCTGCAGGACATCCCCTGGGAGACAACCGCCGGCGCCGCCGATCTGCTGCGGCTGCTCGGCGACAAGCTGCCCCTGGCGGCGGCGGTGGTGCTGCGGCCCAAGCGTCCCTGGCCGTTGTGCCTGCTGTATGAGCCGCGCCGCAAGAACCTCCGGCGGCTGGCCAGGCGGCTGGCCTATGATCTGGATCTGGCCGCCGGCTACCAGGTGGTGGCCGATTTTTTCGTCTGCAACCCGGTACGGTCGTTTTTGCTGCGGCTGACCGGGGTGCTGCAGGAAACCGGGGCCATGCCGCCGGCGACGGCATCGCCGAGCTCTGCGCCCTGCTCACCGGCGGCGACATCACCCGGCGCGACGCCGTGCTCTGGGGATACACCCCGGCCGACTGCCGACCCTACCTGCGATACCGGCAGCGGGACGTCCTCTTGCGCGAGGCCATCCTTTCTTGCCTCGGGGTAAAGGAAGTACGCCGGGAGGAACCCGCGCGTTACGACCAGGGCGTGGGGGACTATTGCCGCGGCGCCGACGTGGAGCGCTGCCGGCGCTATTTCGGCGCCGCTCTGGCCCGGGCCTGCGCGAGTTGCCCGAATTGATGGGTCAGGCTGAAGGCGGATTAAATAATTGATTTCTTCCGTTTTTTACGGTTTTGCTTTCCCTTCGGTCTTCAGCCTTCGGCCTTCAGTCTGTAGTGAAAGGGGTAATGGGTGGCCGGCGAACGCGTTGAACTGATTATTTCCGCCCGCAATCAGGCGGACAAAGCCTTGAACGAGGTCAAGGGTGGTCTGCAGGGGCTCGGCAAAAGCGTGCTCAGCCTCAAGGGCGCGCTGGCCGGCCTGGGTGCGGCCCTGACGGTAGGCGCCCTGACGCGCATGGTGACCGCCACCCTGGACGACGCCGACGCCATGGCCAAGCTCAGCCAGAGCACCGGGGTGGCGGTGGAAACCCTGACCGCCTACCGGCATGCCGCCAACCTGTCGGGCACCAGCATCGAGGGGGTGGCCGAGGGGCTGAACCGGCTGGCCATGAACATGGCGGCCACGGCCCGGGGCACGGGGCAGGCCAAGGCGGCCTTTGCCGCCCTGGGAATTGCCGCGACGGACGCCGACGGTTCCCTGCGCCAGGCCGATGCGGTGCTGATGGACATCGCCGACCGGTTTGCCGCCATGCAGGACGGCACCGCCAAATCGGCCCTGGCCATGGAGTTGTTCGGCCGCAGCGGTACGCAGCTGATCCCGCTGCTCAACCAGGGAGCCGCCGGGCTGCAGGCCATGAAGGACGAGGCGGCGCGCCTCGGTCTGGTGCTCGATGCCGAAGCCGCGGCGGCCGCCGAGCGGGTCAACGACAACCTGACCCGGATGCAGGGCGCCCTGCAAGGGGCGCGCAACGGCCTGGTTCTGGGCCTGCTGCCGACGTTGGAAAATCTCAGCGACATGCTGACCACGGTCACCGGCGACCAGCAGGCCATGGCCACCGCCTCGAAAACCCTGTCGGCGGGGCTGAAGTTGGTGGCCTCGGTCGCGGTGGTGGTGTGGAACGTCTTCAAAAGCGTCGGGGATCGGCTCGGCGCCCTGGCGGCGGCCGCGTATGAGCTGGCCCAGGGGAATTTTCGCAACGCCTTCCACATTGTCAAGGCGCATGCCGCCGATACGGTGGACCAGGCCAAAGGCACCTGGAACACGCTCAAGGAGATCTGGCAGGATGGCGGCGACAGCGCCGAGCGCAGCGGCCGGCGCATCGCCCGCGGTTTCGAGCCGGCGGCGGCCGCGGCCAAGCCGGTCGCCGAGGCCGCCGACAAGATCCGCGCCGTGCTGGCCGCCCTGGAGCACGAACGCGACCAGCTCGGGCGATCCAACGTCGAGCAGCGGCTGCACAACGAGCTGCGCGCGGCGGGCATTGGGGTGAATCACTCGGCCGCCGCGGCCATCGCCGCGCTGGTGGAGCAGATCGAGGCGGAAACGGCGGCCCTTCGCGCACGGCAGCAGGCCGAAGCGGAAGGCGCGGCGGCCCGCGACGCCCTGGGCCGGATGGTGACCGGCCTGCTCAGTCCGGCAGAACAGCTCCAGTCGCAACTGGAAGAACGCCGGCGGATCATCGAGGAGGCCCTGGCCAAGGAATACATCACCGCCGAGGAAGCCAAGCAGGCCTTGCTGCTGCTGGAGGAAGACCATCAAAAGCGCCTGGCGGAGATCTACAGCGACTGGCCGCAGCAGCTGGAACCGGCCCTCAAGGAGATGAACCAGCTGGCCGTGCAGGCCTCGCGCAGCATCCAGAGCCATTTCGCGGACTTTCTTTTCGACCCCTTCAACCAGGGTTTACAGGGCATGTTAACGGGCTTTGTCAACACCGTGCGGCGCATGCTGGCCGAAGCGGTGGCCCTGCAGGCCTTGACCGGGCTGTTCAAGTCCATGGCCGGGTCCTCCTCGGGCCTGCTCGGTTCCATGGGCTCGTCCCTGCTCAGCGGCCTGACCGCCTCGGCCAAGGGCAACGTCTTTGCCGGCGGCCGCCTGGTGCCCTTCGCCCTGGGCGGGGTGGTGGGCAAGCCGACCTTTTTCCCCATGGCCGACGGCAACACGGGGCTGATGGGAGAAGCCGGCCCGGAAGCCATCATGCCTCTTCAGCGCGGTCCGGACGGCAAGTTGGGAGTGGCCGCCGGTGGCGCCGGCAACGGCGAAACTTTGGGCCTGCTGCGGGAGCTGCTCGCCGCCACCCGGCAGCAAAAAGGCACCCGGGTAGTCAACGTGCTGGATCCTTCCGTGGTGGAGGATTGGGCCAACAGTTCAAGTGGAGAAAAAGTGGTGATGAACCTGATATCGCGCAACGCCGGACAGATCCGGCAACTGATAGGGGGCTGACATGGCTGTGGCAATCGGAACCGCCGCCGGCTACCTGGATCTGCTCGATAAACTGCGGCTGTTTTTGACCACCGATGCCGAGTTGGTGGCCGCCGGGCAGCAGTGGACCCCGCTGAGCTGGCGAGAGCGGCCGGACGCGGCCGGCGAGTGGGAGCTGATCGTCAAAGGTCCGGGGCTGTCCGGAAACGACGAAATCTATGCGGGCATCCGCACCTATTCGTCCCTGGCCGGCGATTACTACAACTGGGAGCTGGGGCCGGCCCTGGGGTACGACCCCGGATTGGGCTGGGCGGCCCAGCCGGGGCTGATTCTGGCCGAGCGGCCGAAGGTGTACCTCTGGCAGCACGCCATCGACTACTGGTTTGTGGCCAACGGCCGGCGATTCATGGTGGTGGCCAAGATCTCGACGGTGTTCGAGCTGGCGCACCTGGGACTGATCCTCCCCTACGCGCCGCCCGCGGCCCTGCCGCTGCCCTACCTGGTGGCGGGCAGCGGCCTGACGGCGGCGGCCCGCTGGTCGGATACGGGCAGTCAACACTCCCACGGCCTGTTGTATCCGACCATCTCCTCCTCGCGCGGGGTAACGGTGTTTTTCACCGGCGAGGAATGGCGCAACCTGGGCACGTCGGCTTCCACCAGCGGCCTGTGGCCCTATATCACCGGCCCCACGACGGTATTCGCCAATCTGCGGGCCAACCATGACGGCAGCCGGACCCTGTTTCCCATTCTGCCCATGCTGGTGAGTCCGGCGCCCATGGTTTACGGCGAGGTGGATGGCGCTTTCTGGGTGGCGGGGCACGGCAACGCCGCCGGCAACCTCATCGATGTCGACGGGGTCGATCACTTGGTGGTGCAGGATGTCCACCGCACCACGGCGGACCGTTACTGGGCGCTTAGACTGGAGTAATCGCATGGCCTATGAGACCGGAGCGGCGGCGGATCGGCATGATCTGCTGGCCAAACTCAAAACCTTTTTGCAGACGGCCGGCTGGAGCGTCAACCTGCACGCCGCCGACGGCGCCTCGGGCTGGCGGCTGCACGTGGCCAAGGACGGGGTGTTCGCCAACCTGCGCAGCACTTCGGGCAGCGGCGAAGCACTCAGTAGCGGCTGGTCCTCTTCGTTACAAGGCCTGGGGTTGTATGGGTCCAAGGGCTTTGACGCGGGCCTGGCTTGGGACAATCAGCCGGGTGCGCCACGAAACTCCAACAACCAGATGCGCGGCGTAACTCTGCCGGAGGCGCCGGGTGCCTTGCCCGCCTATTGGTTTTTTGCCCATGAGACCAGCGTCGACGTGTTCGTCGAGGTGGCGGTGGGCCAAATCCGCAGCCTGCACTGGGGCAACCTGGTCAAATTCGGTGATTATGCCGGGGGTATGTATTTTGGCGGTAGTGGAAGGTATAACCAAGCGACGGCCTTCTCTCTACCCTTTGTCACCACCACCGCCTTTGCCTATCTGGAGGACGCCGATCACGCCAACGGCTGGTACAACTCCAATACCGCACGCGCTATCATGCCGCCCCTGCCTTCCGGCACCACCAGCACCGACGGCTTTCTCTCGACCATCCTGCAATCGGCCCTTTCCCTGGGCGGGGTGACGCCGCTGCTGCCCCTGTATTTCGCCACGGGCAGCCCGAACTTCTGGCCCCTGGGCTACGCGCCCCATCTGCGGGTGGTGCGGCGCGATTACCTGACCGTCGGCGCCGAAATCGATCTGGGCGATGAAACCTGGATGGTCTTTCCCATTGCCGATCTGGGCTCTTTGCCGCTGGGCCTGGCCGTGAGAAAGGTGCTGTGATGGTGGGCACCCCCGCCGCCCCGCCGCGTTCGGTCCGGACCGGGGCGCTGTCGCGCAACCTGGCGGACTATGCCCCCCTGGCGGCCTTGCGGGCCGGTTGGTTGGCGGCGGCGCCGAGGGCCGGCGCCCTCATCGATAGCCAGCCCCTGGCCGAACCGGCTCTGATGGAGGGCGGCTGTCGGGCGGCGGGGTTCGGCGGGGATCTGTTCGGCCGGCTGATCCCCTCGCCGACCGTTTTGGAGTTGGGCAACCTGCTGTCGGTGCAGGTGCGCGAGGTGCGCATCTGGAATACCTTTTTCACCGCACAGGTGTGCTCGGCCATCCAGGGCGAGGGCACCGAAGGCATGGCCCTGCTGCCGGATGGGGTGCCCTTTACCGTGGCGGGCCTGACGGAAGCGGTGTTTTCCCTGACGGTGCTGACCAACGGTCCGGCCATCATCGAGGGCCGCTATCACTTCATCTTCACCGGCGGCACCGCCGCGGTGCGCATCAGCGGCCGGCGGTTGGTGGTGTTCCCGTTCATTCCGGAGGCGCCCGTGGAGGAATCCCTGGAATGGCTGTCCGACGTGCTGGAAGCCTACGACGGCAGCGAGCAGCGCTGCCAGGTTCGCCGGGCTCCGCGCCAGGAGTTCGCTTGGGAGGTGGTGGCCCCGAACGGTTTGGAACGGCAGCGCCTGCAGGCTCTGTTGGGCGGGTGGCAGGCGCGGGTTTTCGGCATGCCGGTCTGGCCCCAACAGCGGTTTCTGTCTGCTCCGGTGCCGGCGGGGGCCGAAAGCATCGCCGTGGATAGCCGTTTCGCCGAGTACCGCGAAGGCGGTACGGCGCTGCTGTGGCGCTCGGCGCTGCAATACGAAGCGGTGGAGATCACATTCTTGACGGAGCAGTCCCTGTTGCTGGCGCGGCCGACCCTGGCGGATTGGCCGGCCGGCAGCAGCCTGGTGCCGCTGCGTCAGGCGCGCCTGCCCGATGCCGTACCGCTGGAGGATGGCATCACCTACGGCCGGTATCGGCTGCACTGGCGAGTATTGGACAATGAACCTTTGTCGGCACCGCCACCGCCGGTGACGTATCTGGGCTACGAGGTGCTGACCGCGCCGACCCGACTGACGGACGAAGGCACCGCGCCGCGCGAGCTGTTCTGGCCCATGGAGGTGCTCGATTACGGTTCGGGGATGGTGGCGGTGGAATCGCGCATGAGCCACGCCCGGGTCAATTCCCCGCGTCTGTTCATGAAGCCGGACCAGCGGGAAGCGGCCTGGACCCTGCGGCGCTGGCTGCACGGCCTGGCCGGACAGACGACGCCCTTCTGGCTGCCGAGCGATGGGGCGGATCTGACGGTGGCGGCGGAGTTCGCCGCCGACCAGACGGACATCGTCATCGAGGCGGTGGGCTACGCCCGCTACCTGCTCGGTGATCCCATGTACCGGCATCTGTGTTTTCGGCTGCCGGACGGCAGCGTGCGGCTGCGCAAAGTGCTCGGGGCGACCGAGGGCGACGGGGTCGAAACCCTGAGTCTGGATGCGGCCCTGGGCCTATCAGGCGGACCGGACACCTTTAAGGTCAGTTATCTGCGCCTGGTCAGGCTGGCGGCGGACCGCATCGAGCTGGTCTGGGATGGCCCGGGTCGCGGCCGCTGTCAGCTGTCGCTGAGAGGAGTGGCACAATGAGCCTGTTGGAGAGGGAAACCAGCGTCCATGGCGGACGGCCGCTGGAGCTGTACGAATTTACCCTGGGCCTGACGGCCTGGCGCTTCACCTCGGCGGATCATGCCGTGGATGCCCATGGCGGCGTGTACACGCCGGTACCCATCGGCCGCGATGCCATTTCGATGACGGACGAGGTGCCGCGTGCCGGGCTGACGGTGCGTACCAGCCGCGACAATCCCTTTGTGGCGGCCTTCATCGCCGGCACGGCGGGGCGGCTGGCGTCGTTGACTCTGTACCGGGGCCACCAGGGCGAGGACGATTTCATGGTGTTCTGGAAGGGTCGGGTGGCGACGGTGGTGTTCAAGGGCGCCGAGGCGCAGCTGCCCTGCGAATCCATCTTCACCAGCCTGAAACGGCAGGGACTGCGCGCCCGCTACCAGGTGCTGTGCCGGCACGCGCTGTACGGGACGCGCTGCGGGGTCAGTTCGGCCAATTTCCAGGTGACGGGCACGGTGGCGGCGGTGAGCGGCGCCACGTTGACGGTACCGGCGGCGGCCGCGTATCCGGACGGCTGGTTCACGGCCGGTTTTCTGCGCCACGGCGATACGGTCTACCGCACGGTAGAGGGCCATGCCGCCGCGACGCTGGTGCTGGATCGGCCGGTGCCGAACCTGGCGGCGGGGGCGACGGTGCGGGTGTTCCCCGGCTGCGATCACAGTTCGACCCATTGTCGGGACAAGTTCGGGAATCTGGTCAATTTCGGCGGGTTCGAGTTCATCCCCCTGCGCAATCCGTTTTCGTCCTTGGGCAGCAACCTGTTGTAGGAGGTGTGGTATGTGGTGGCAATTGGCATGGATGGTGGTCATGGCGGTGGTCAGTTACGCCATGCGGCCGAAAACCTCGGCGCCGCAGGTGAAGCCGGCGGGCCTGAATGAAATCGATTTTCCCACGGCCCAGGCCGGCCGCGAGATTCCGGTGCTGTTCGGCACGCGCTGGATTACCGGGCCGAACGTGGTCTGGTACGGCGATCTGCGCACGACGCCCATCCGCGAGAAGGCGGGTGGCAAATGAGGGTGACCGTGCAGGATGTCCGCGCGGCCGGGCTTTGTCTCGGGGTGCGCACCCGGCGCTTCTTTCGGCATCACGACCTGGACTTCGGCGCGTTCTTGCGCGATGGCATCGAGGCGGAGCGACTGCTGGCGACAGGTGATGCCATGGCCTTGAGGGCGGTGGATGCGGCCCGGGAGCGGTGCCATGGGTAAGGGCGGCAAAAAATACACCATCGGCTATCGCTATTTCGTCGGCATGCACATGGTCTGCTGTCACGGCCCGGTAGACGCGGTGTTGAAGATTCGCGCCGGGGATGAGGACATCCACGCCACGGCGGTGAATGCCTCGGGGAGCGTCTACATCAACAAGCCGAACATCTTCGGCGGCGAGAAGAAGGAAGGCGGCATCCAGGGCTATGTGGACGTGGCTTTCGGCGAGGCGACCCAGACCGCCAACCCTTATCTGACGGCCCGCCTGGGCGCGGATCGCACGCCGGGCTACCGGGGGGTGCTGTCCTTTATCCTGCGGCAGGTCTATGTGGCGGCCATGAACCCCTACATCAAGCCGTGGTCTTTTTATGTGCGGCGCACGGCTGGGGCGGCCATCGGCACGGATATGAACCCGGCGGCCATCATCGAGGAGTGTCTGACCAACGGCGAATGGGGCATGGGCTATCCGTCTGGCGATCTGGACGGTGCCTCTTTCGCCGCGGCCCGCACGGCCCTGGCTGCGGAGGGCTTGGGGCTGTCCCTGCTGTGGGACCGCTCGGCCACCATCGAAGATTTCATCGCCGAGGTGCTGCGTCACATCGAAGGTGTGCTCTTCACCGACATTTTTACGGGCAAGTTCGTGCTCAGGCTGGTGCGCCAGGATTACGCTCCGGCCCAGCTGCCGGTGCTGGATGCCTCGAACCTCATCGAGGTGCAGTCCTATGCCCGGCGCAGCCAGGCGGAGCTGGTCAACACCCTGATCCTGAACTATACGGACGGGCCGACCAATCAGGAGCAGGCCATCACCCTGCACAACATGGGCCTGCTGCAGGCCCAGGGCCAGATCATCGCCCACGAGGTCACCTATCCCGGGGTCACCAACGGCCAGGTGGCCAATATGCTGGCGGCCCGGGACCTGCGCAACCTCTCGGCGGAGCTCTCAACCCTGGTGGCGACGGGCAACCGCAGCCTCATCGGCTTGCGGCTGGGAGACGCTTTTCGCTTTCGCTGGCCGGAATACGGCGTTACGGACGAGATCCTGCGGGTCTCGAAGATCGATTACGGGGAACTGACGGACGGTCGCATCACCATCCACGCTACGCAGGATATCCACGGCGTGGCCGTCGCCAGCTATGCCGCGCCGCCGGCCACCGGCTGGGTGAACCCGGTATCCTTGCCGGCAGCGGCACCCTACCGTCGCCTGTTTGAAGCCCCCTACTGGGACCTGGTGCAGGTTTTCGGCGAATCGCCGACGGTGTGGGCGGAACTGGATGCGCTGCTGGGCCGCCTGCGGCTGTGCGCCGCCAAGCCGAGCAGCGATGCTCTCAACTATATTCTCAAAACCACCTCCGGCGGCGCCTTTGCGGACCACGGCAGCGGCGAGTTCACGCCGACGGCGCAGCTTGCCGAGGCCATCGGCAAGACCGTCGTCGCCGTGACCCTGTACGGCGGCCTGGATCTGGACCTGGTGGAACCGGGCAGTTACGCCCTGTTGGGCGATGAACTGGTGGAGATTGTGGCCCTGAATACGGCGACGGAAACGGCGACCCTCAAGCGCGGGGTGCTGGATACGGTGCCGGCGGCCCATGCGGCCGGGGCAAGGCTCTGGTTTGCGGGTCATTGGGCGGCGTCGGACGAGGTGGATTATTACCAGCCGGAGGCGGTCCAAACCAAAGCCCTCACGGTGACCTCCCGCGGCACCCTGGCCGAGGCGGCGGCGCCGGCCGACAGCCTGACCTTTGCGGCGCGCATGATTCGACCCTATCCGCCGGGCCGGTTTCGCATCAACGGCGCGGTCTATCCGGCGACCATCAGCGGCGCCCTGAGCATAGCCTGGGCGCATCGCCATCGCCTGCAGCAGACCGCCTATTTCGTCGCCCAGGACGAGACCGATATCGGCCCCGAACCGGGCACCACTTACCGGTTGCGCATCTACGGTGAAAACAACACCCTGCTGCGCACCGTCAGCGGCATCGCCGGCACCGCATACGGCTATGCCATGGCCGACGAAATCGCCGACAGCGGCCTGGGTCGGCCCAACGAACGCCTGCGCGTCCTGCTGGACAGCCAGCGCGACGGGTTTCATTCCTGGCAGGCCCAGGAGCACACCCTTGAAGAATGTCGCGGCTACGGCATGTTTTACGGCGCCTACTACGGAGAGTGATCTATGGCATTGACGGACCCGAATCTGGGATTGAACTACGGCTGGGAGTTCCGCGAGAGCGGCTGGAAAAACGGCATGGACGCCAACCTGAAAAAACTCGGCGCCCTGGTGCAGCTGGCGGTAATTAGCAAAACCGCCCCCGTCCCGGCCGGCTCGACCAACGGCGACCGCTACATCGTACCCGCCGGCGCCACCGGCGCCTGGGCCGGCCAGGTCGGCAAAATCGCCGTGCGCATCGCCGAAGTCTGGGAATTTCACACCCCGGGCGAAGGCTGGCTGGCCTGGGTGACCGAGGACCGCAAATTGGATGTATTTACCGGCGGGGCCTGGGAAACGTTGCTGGCGTTGCCGTAGCCCTTTTGCATCAAGGCAGAAAGGTCGGCGTACCGCGTAGACATAGCGATCCATCGAGGGAAAAGCCGCAATACTTGCAAAAGTAGGCCGCTTTCTTTACCGGCGCACCGCATTTAGGGCAGGGTTTGAAGTCGCTGAAAGATAGCGGAATGGTCACGGGCTCCTCCAGCACGGGCGGCGGCTCGACCGCTGATTTGCAGAAAACGCAGCACGGTGCCAGGTTACTGGTGTGCTTGCCGCAATGGGGACATTTGACGTAGGCCATGGGACTCTCCTTTCCAAAGCCGGCAAAAAGATACCGAGACAACTGGCGGCGCCCACAAGATGCATCAAATTTTATTAGATAGGTTATAGATATGCCAAGACTAATTGTTTGTCAATAATTCTAATTTGCCTGGCGGAAAACGGAGCAAGGGCGGAATCATGCGCCGGCTTTACCGGCAAACACGCTGAGGCAGGAGAAAGACGAGGGAGCGGCCGGACGGTGTGGGGACACCGTCCGACCGCCCAACCCACAGTAACAGGGACTGTGAGCCGGACCAAAGGCTCCCCCACCGCGAGCTCACGGCGGGACGAGCCTAGCACAATCTAACCCACTCAATCAACAAGAGAGGCTCATGATGTCCTGTAAACCCCTCATTCCTTGGATCGGCGGCAAACGCAAACTCGCCGACCACATTCTGCCGCTCTTTCCGGAGCACAAATGCTACGTCGAGCCCTTCTGCGGTGCCGCGGCCCTGTTCTTTCTCAAGCGGCCGTCGGAAGTCGAGATTCTCAACGACGTGCACGGCGATCTGGTTAACCTTTACCGGGTGGTAAAGTTCCACCTGGAGGAGCTTTACCGGCAGTTTAAATGGGCTTTGACCAGCCGTGAGAATTGGCAATGGCTGCAGGCCACCCCGCCCGAAACCCTGACCGACGTGCAGCGCGCGGCCCGTTTTCTCTACCTGCAAAAGCTCGCCTTCGGCGGCAAGGTGGACGGCCAATCCTTCGGCACCGCGACCACCAGCCGGCCGAGGTTCAACATCTTCACCCTGGAGCAGGACCTGGCTGACGCCCATTACCGCCTGACCGGCACCACCATCGAGCACCTCGACTGGCAACAGGTCATCGCCAAATACGACCGGCCGCACACACTATTCTACTGCGATCCGCCCTACTGGCAGACGGAAGGCTACGGCGTCGAGTTCGCCTGGGAGCAATACGAAGCCATGGCCCAACTGTCCAAAACCATCAAAGGCCAGATGCTCATCTCCATCAACGACCATCCCGACATCCGCGCCCTGTTCAAGCACCTGCCAGTGGTCGAAGTGGCCTATCAATACACCGTGGGAGGCAACGGAAAACAGGCCGAATGCACCGAATTGATCTACGGCACCTGGCCCGGTGGAGTACCTAAACCGAGAAGTTTTCAGGAGGGATTATTCGAAACTTTCTGAACCACAACTACAAGCAAAACCGAGCGCCGCCGACGGTGCCAAATCAAACGAAAAACGGTGCCAAACCGGGCGGCGCGTTACACGAGGGTGACCGACCCCGCCCCCCGGAATGCAAAAAAGGGTTACAGCTAATGCCGTAACCCTTTGATTTCATGGTGGGCGTTGTAGGGATTGAACCTACGACCCCTGCCGTGTGAAGGCTCTCCCCTGCCACCACGCAACCCCTTAATTTATATGCAAATTATTGATTTTACAGGTAGTTCCATCAATTCAAATACCTGCATATTCTATCACAAAATAGCAGGTTTGGGACGGGTAGATGCAAATATTTTGCAAATCCGGGCCTCCCAAAAAGACCCGCCCTAAACCGGCTCTTTTGCCCTTCGAAATTTGTGGTATGCTTTCATCCCGTTCAGCAATTTTGTTGATAAGCAGGAGCCGTGACCGTTGCCGAACGTCTCAAAACCTTCCGGGCCTACATGGGCCTGCAGCAGTCGGACCTGGCCGACTGCGCCGGGATCCATCTGCAGACCGTCAGCCGCTACGAACGCGGCATCCAGGTTCCCAAAATGGTGACGGTCGACGCATGGCATGCCGCCTACGCTCTGCGCCCGGCGTGGCTGCTCTCCAGTGACGGGCCGATGCTGGACGGGGCGCTTTCCTTGGCTGGGCAGATCCGGTTGTTGCTGGAGACGACAGAGCGCGACGAGCGGATCCGGATTTTGGAAACTCTTTTGAAGGAGGAGCAAGGATGAAGGCTGTTTTAATGGGGGCGTTGCTGCTGGTGCTGACCGGCTGTGGCCGCATGTTGCCGGGGGCCATGTATGATCTGCGGGATGGAACGCAGTTGGATTTTGCCATCGAAACCAGCCGCGGAGTGGGCAGCATGACCGCCTACAACCCGCAGACCGGCGAAACCTTTACCGGACAATATTCAGGGCTTTTCCACGGGGGCGGGACCGCCCTGGCCCATTCTGCGGCCGGCAACGTGTTGGCCGTAGCCCCGCCGACCGGCGCCAATGCTCGGGGCATTCTGCGCGGCGACCAGGGCACTGTCATTGGCGTCTATCTCGACATCCGCCCCGGCTTCCGACCTGTCGGCAACGGCACCGCCCAAGACAACAAGGGCGGCCGGTACCAGGTCCACTTCTAGCGCCGCTCGAACAACTCCTGGCACTCTATGCAGCGCACACAATGAGGCACCGCCTGCCGGCGGGCCTCGGGGATCTCTTCTTCACAATCCACACAGGTTGCGCGTCCCGGGCCGGTTCTCTGGCGTTGCCGCCATGCCTCCAGAGCCTCGGCCCGGTTGCGCTCATCCCATTCGCTGGCGCGGTCCAGATCGTCCATTACGCCTCGTCCGCACACAGGCGTTCATAGGCCAGCTCCACCGCCTTGTTGATATGGCGGTCCAGCAGGTCAATGCCTTGCGTTGTCAGGTCCGTCTTGATCAGGTCGAAGGCCAGGGCCGCCTTCTCCTTGCCGCTCAAATCGGAGCGCTGCGCCGCAGCCTTTACCGCCAACAGGGCCGACTTCATGGCCGCCTTGCCGGCCGCGGTCAGTAGAAAAATGACCGTCGGCTTGATAAAATCCCAAACCGACGACGTAACGAACTTGATCTTCTCCCACATTACGCACCTTCCTTTCCGGCGGTCAGCGCCGATTTCAACTTCTCTGCCTTCCCGCCCAAGCCCAGGACGGAAAAGCCGGCCACGATATATGTCCACGAATTTTCCAGATCCATCTGAGGAAGGCCCTGGTCCGGGTACATGACGCCCACGAGCCCGGATACCCCCAGCAAGATCAGGCCGATTCCGCCAATGACGGTCTTCTTACCGTCCAGTTTCCGCCCGAGCAGCTTCAGACCAAAGCCGATAATCCGTGTCTTCATCCAGCCCACCTTTCGTGGCAACGGCGTAGCAGGGGCAGGTTGCGGCACAGCCTCCGTAGGCGCCTCGGGTACGTTGACATGCTTTTGAATGGCCTTCTGCAGATCGCTCATGCTGCGCCTCCATCAGAAATCCCCTTTGATACCGACCAGAATGCTACCCCCGTCCATCCGGGCCCAGACGCGCCGGCTGACATACTCGCTGACCAGCACCCCCGCCAAGGAACCGACGGCATCCGCCGCCAGGTCGCCGCCGTCCATCCGCCGATCCCGCAACTCCTTGGCCAGGCCCACCGCCATCGAGGTACAAAACGCGCCGGCCATGCGGGCCGAACGCGGAAGCGTGGTGGTCTTGTGCAAAGCCGTGCTGGCGCTGGCCGCCATCATGACCGAGACCCCGACATGCAGCCACTTGTCCGGGCCGATCGCTTCGGCCGGACTCGCCAGCAGGCCGCACAGCACCAGCGATAACGGCACAAAGCGTCTCATCGTGGCTCAAATCGGCTTATACAGCCGCTCCAGCCAGCCCGGGATATAAGCCGCGTCCAGCGTTTCATAGTGCTTGTAGGCTTCCCCCGACAACGCCATGTAGAGCGCCCCTTTGAACGGGCAATGGGTGATGGTGCCGATGGTGATCGGACCGACCTTGCCGTCCACCCGAATCGACCCGCCTCCGAACAGTCGCGCCAGAGTCTGCCGCCAAGGAGCCATGCGTTGCGGAGCCACATAGCCGGCACAAACCGTATTGACCGCCCGCTGCAGCATCTTGGCCGCCGTGCCGGGGCCGCAGTTCACCCCCAGATCAAAGAGGCGCTTGGCCATCTGCGGGACGGGGATCTGATTGAAGCGGGGCTTGAGCCAGAAATCGAGATAGAATATTTCCATGGCCTGCTGCGGGGTCAGGTTGCGGATATCCAAATGGGGGTAGGATTTGGCGCTGACTCCGTATTTAGTGCCCTTCAACTCGCCGACACCGACCTTTCCGCCGGTCCAGTTGCCGGGATCGTTGCGGTCCAGGCTCAGGCCGCCTTCGGCCAGTTTGGTGAAGGTGTAGGCTTCGAGAAATAAAGCGTCAGGTTTCATACTCCTACCCCTCCATAATCGACTTTTTAATCCCTGACCAGAGAGCGCTAAGAACTGCAGCAATCAAAACCCCGATCACGACATAGCCTATTTGCGTCGCCAATTTGTCAATCTTGCCAAGCCAGCGCCTAACCAACACCACTTCCTCGTTGGTAAACTGGCACGGATGCTGTGCTGGGACAGCCTCGACAATGGCCCGCACGTCGGCGTCGGTCAGGGTTCTTTCGCTCATTGCTACTCCGCGCATAAAGGAAAAGCCCGGCGAGAATCTTTCGATTCAGGCCGGGCTCTCCGGTCTTCAGCAAAGGGCGGGCTTATGTGCTTACTGCCCTCTATGTATCAAACAGAGCCTGAAAAGGCAAGGCTTATCGAATCATGTCCCACAGAATGCCCAGACAGAAGAACAGCAGCAGGCCGCCGGGGATCATCCACAGCAGGTGTAGCGGGCTGCGCTTTCGACTGTTCCATTGCGACAGCCCGATAAAGAACCACAGCCCCAACAAGAGGGCCACCTCGAAGGCCGTCATCAGCCAATCACCCACGCTCACATCAGAACCCTTCCACAACGATTTCCTTGTAGCGCCTGTTAAACAGGGAGGTCAGGCGCTGCATCTCCTGATCGATGCTGTCAATTCTATCTTTATACAGGTCCTTGTCCATCTCTTCCATCATTTCTTTCGCCTGTCGCAGGGCCGACAACCGCCGCTGCAGTTTTCCGACCACAGGATAGAGCGCCAGTTGCGGATGCTTTTCCCGATACTCCAACGCCGCCTCGCGCTGGCCGGTTTCCGCATATTCCTTGAACAGGCGGTAGTGGGCTTGCACCGCGTTCATGTTCTCGCGCAGCTTCTGCCGGTCATGCACTTCGCTCTTTTCCTGGTACACCTGCCGGGCAAAGGGAATGCGCCGCACCGGCGGGGTCTCTCCCTTGGCCATGGCTGCCATGGCGCCGACGGAATCGGCATAGAACCGGCCGGCCCCGCCCGTGGCGAAATCCCACAGATGATCCAGGGTTTCCGGCGAAATATCCACCAGGCCCGGTTCGACTTTGCTGCCGCCGGTCAGGGCGTTGAGCTGTTCGGCAATCGCCTTACTGACCGGTCGCACACTGTTCCAGTACAGCTGGCTGTCCGGCTTGGGCGGCCCGAAGCTCGGTTGCTCCGGCCGGATGGGTGTTCCCATGAAGTTCTTGTTGGTCTCCAACTGCACGAAGGGGTCCAGAATCGTCGGAGAAACGAACTGCAACAGGCTTTCGTCTCCGCCCAGGGGGTTGAAGGCGTTCAGTGCCGCCTCCAGGAAGGACACCGCCCCCTGTGCCGGACTCTTGCCGTGCCGGCCGTTGCTGGCGATATGGGCGCGCACGTCCGACATGATGTATCCCAAGGCCACAAAGATGTTGAAGCCGTAGGGCAGCTTGATTTTCCACGAATCGCCGGAGCCGTCGCCGCGCATGAAAACCAGGTTGGTGTGCTTGGTGTAGTCGCTTACCTTGTCCCAGCGGTTTTCATCGTCGTCATCGTCGCCGGCCGCCAAGCGGTTCATCTCCGCCAGGGCAAAAGCCGTCATGGTGATGGCGGCACAGATGCGCCGTACCTTCTTGTGTTTGAGGGCGCCAACGATGCGGGCGCTGCCCTGAATTCCGGCGTTGTAAAACAGGTACAGGGCGTTCATGGCCGGCCCCAGTTCGCCCTTGCGGTTGAAGTTGACCGTCAGGTTCTTGGCCAAGGACGCCGCCCGGGCTTCGCTCATTCCGGATTCCACCGCCACCTTGAAGGCGCTCAGCCGCACGGCGTTTTCAACCACCGTGTTGTAGTCGCCGATAAAGGTGCCGATGCTGCGGGTGAACTTCAGCACCGTGGCCAGCTTGCCGTCCTGTCCCCGCACCAGCTTTTGAATGCGCTTCTGGGTCTGTTCAATGCTCTGCAGATCCAGGTAGCCCACCTGTCCGCCGGCAGCCTTGAACCGGGCGTACCACTGCGCCATGTCCGAATCATGCTTGCCGCTGCGCACCGCCTTACGGATCCCGGCCATGGCCTTAGGCACTCCCCGGGCCACTTTCGCAGCCAGAGCGGCGCTCTGCTCTCCGGAGAGGTTGATCATGGCGGTCTGAATGTCGCGCAGGAAGTTGGTCACCATGAATTCCGCGCTCATGGCGGTATTGATCATGGCCAAAACCCGGTTGACCCTCGCCAGCGCCCGCCAGACCTTGCCCTGTTGCACTCCACCCAGGTTCTTCATGGCCCGTGCCAGATCCTGGTTCTGGATCTGGACGTAGTAAACCTGGCCGTCGCGGGTGACCGGCAAGACGTCATCCCGGCGGATCCACTCAAAATCATCCACCTCCGTCACCTGCCGGGCCTCGGTCGCTTCCAGGGCCATGTGCAGCCCGTCGATCTCCTCCTGAAGCCGGGCGATTTCCGCGCCGTCCGTCGCCTTTTCCAGCACCTCCTGGCGCCGCTCGATCTTGTTCTGCAGTGCCGTAAAAGCGGGGTTCTTGGCCAATACTTTGCGGGAGGGCAGATTGTCCCGGGTACGTACGGTCCACAGCGTCGGGTCCGGGTTCTCTTCCACCATTTGCAAAAACGCCTGGCCGACCTTGGCCCGCTCCGCCCGAACGATGGTATCCGCCACCTGCGCCACCAAATGCGCCAGGATATTCTCGGCCTCGCTGTGCCGTCCCAAGGCCGCCTTGGTGCCGGAGCGGGTCACCGCAAAGCCGCGCCCGACACTGCGCCCATGCCCCTCTTCCATGCCGTCCGGCACGCCCTTGAGAGGCACGTAGAACTTGAAGTTCTCCCAGGCCGCGACCTTTTCTGGCGTCTCCAGTCCGGCATCCCGGATGATCTGCCGCTGCATCTCCCCCAGCGCCCAGACTCGCTGTGCCAGGTTGTGCAGCACCTGCAGTTTCCCGGCCTTGCGGAAATCCTCGATGATGGCGTCAGCATCCTGATCCGTCATGCCGGAGCCGCCATCTTGGAAGTCCGGGTTGATCTTCTGGATGTACGCGTTGCGCTCCCGGGCGTGCCGGGCATAGACGTACAGTTCCAGGTCCTCCATGGAGACCGGCGCTTTCTTGATGGCCTCCATCAGCGGCTCCACCTGTTCGGCCTCGAATCGGTCCAGACGGTCCTTGGCAATGCCGTGGGACCGCTCTTCGGCCAAATAGCCGTCGCTGTCTTCCCGCTTCTGCCAGCCCTTCGCCTCCAGGGCTTGCTGAGTGCGCTTGAGCGGGATGATCTTATCCTGGAACTTCTGGATCAGATAGTCCAGCCTGCGGTTACCGATCTGAGCCTTGGTGGTCGCGCCGGCCTTTGGCTTAGCGGTTGCCTCCGGGGCCGCCGGCGCTGGGTTCGGAGTCGTCGCCGCTGCGGGTTGCTTCGGGGCCGCTCCCTCGGTCGGCATCTTTGCCAGCTTCGCCAGCAGAGCGGTTTTCTCCGGGCCCTCCGGCATGGCGTCGGCTTTGGCCTGCAAGGCGGCACGACGCGAAAAGGCCGGGTCCTGCTCCCGCGCATAGGCCGGAGCCAGGGCGCCAATAAACCGGGTGCCTTCCTCGCCGGTGGCCAGATACCGATCCACCCCGGCAATCAGATTGCGCAGCTCGGCGGCCGAAATGGCCAGATCCGGGAACACCTCCCGAATCCAGGCCCGCACCGTGGACACCACTTTGTCCAGAAACCTGTGTGACATATTCTGTCGCACCATGTCCACCAACACCTCTTCGGCGGCCATCAGGCGATTCTCCGGCGTGTTTTCCAGACCGAACTGAGCCAAGTATTGATGGACCTCCTTGGGAAAGACCGCAGCGGCATGGGCCAGGATGGGCTTTTTCTGGTCGCCCAACAAGACCCCAAGGCCGTGGTGCCGAGCTTCGTGCAGCAACACCCATTGTGCCCGCTCCGCGCTGTCCAGATTGTCAGCCACCAAATAGATCTGTCCGCGCCAGTACACCCCCTCGAAAGCGCCGCTCATGTCGTCTTCCAGGATGATGCGCCGCAGATCCGCGGGCAGTTCCGTTTCCGCCTGCAGCATCTTCACCCGGCCCAAAACCCCGGGCAGCTTGGCCAGGGGATCTTTCAGTTTGGCCTGGACGGCGGACAGCGTGACGCCGGCGGCGCCGTTCTCTGCCTCGGCAAGCACCGCGCCCCGGCTGTATTGGGTCTCTCCTTCACGGGTAGCGCTGATCACCTCCACAATCGGCCGGCTCTCGAGCACTTTGCCCAGCGCCTTGCCGCCGTCCGCCGGGATAAAAAAGCGGGTCGCGTAATTGATGCGCTCGGTAAAGACCCCGGCCCGCTCCAGTTCGGCCCGGAAGTTATACAGGTTGTTGGCCTTGATCTCAATCCGGGGTTCGCCGGAAACCAAGCTGCGCTGAATGCGCCACCCGTTGGCCAGGGAGAGGACGCTCTGCTGTTTCAGCACCTTGTCCAGAGCTTGCTGCGGAGTCAGATCCACGGCATTGGGCGTTGCACCCAGGTTTTGCAGGGTCGCGTTGACGTGCCGGGAATCCAGCAACCGGCCCAGATAGCGCTGGCCGTCATCCGTCTGCACACGCACCACCTTCATGGCACCCTGCGGCAGCCGGTCCCAGATGGGCAGGATCGCGCCGGTGATCAGATGCAACGGCTCCTGACGGTAGGGGTCAGCGGTCTGCAGCGCGGTGTCCCATTCGGAACGCGCCTGTTCCGCTTCGATCTTTTCCCAGTTCCATTCTCGATAGCGCGGCGCTTCCGGCTGGAACTTGTCTTCGGTCAGGACCTGGCCTTGATGCTGCGCCGGCCCCTGCAGGCGGTATTGGTTGGCGACCCGTCCGTCACTGAAGGTCTTGCTGCCGTATTCGCGCACCGCCCACAGCTGCCCGCTGCGCTTGTTCCGATAAAAACCCAGGTGCCCCTTTTCCTTCTGCGCCTGCTCGAAGGGCACGAAGGTTATTTTGTGCGACGCTTCCAATTCGACATACTTGGTTTCCGCGCCGCTCTCCGGCTGCACATAGACGGTCTGTTCCGATTTGAAGGCCACCTTGTCGGCCCGATAATTCTCCATCCCCGTTTCCAGGGTGCCGTTGGCGTTCGCCGCTTCAATATTCTGCTCCAACCGTTCCGAAAACGCCTCGAACACCCGGTTCTGATCGTCGATCTCCAACGACAGGATCCGATTCAAGAAGTTCGGAATCTCCGGCAGGGACCCGGTGTTGAGGTTGCCGTTGTCGTCCAGCAGCCGGGTCGATACCGTGCCGTCGGCATCCACGGTGGCATAGCCCATCTTGTTCAGAATATCCCCGAAGACCAGCCCCTCCGCCTTGCCGTTGTGCATGTCCACGAACAGCCTTTGCAGCGCGTCGGACGCATACAGGCTTTCCAGGTTGTCCTTTTCGCTGAACATGCCCTGGCTGCCCGTCTCACGCTGTCCTTTGGTCAACGCGCCCAGCTGCGACAGCTTGCGGGCAATGGACGAGATAAAGCGGCGCTGTCCCTGCAGGTCCGTGGTGACCAGGGCATAATGCGGAGCGCTGGCCTGATTGGTGCGGTGCGTCCGGCCAAAGCCCTGCACCGCCTTGTCGGCGCGCCAGCCTGGCTGGATCAGATAGTGGGAGCGCGGCCGCTGGTTTTTCTTGGTCAGATCGGCATGGTAGCTGCGCCCGGTCCCTCCCGCCTCGGAAAACACCAGGATTGGCTTTTTGTCCGCCATGAACGCGTCGGCGTCGGCCGATGCCTTGGACGGACTCCAGGTCTCCACCTTCACCTTGCCGTCCTCGTCCCGCACCAGACGCCGGGTCCGGCCGGTCACTTCCGCCACCTTGCCCGGGCCGAACTCGTTCAACAGCATTTCCAGCGGACCATCTGGAACCTTGATGGCGCCCAGCTCGTCCAACAGCTTTTCCCGCAAGGCCGTCGCTTCCGGGTTCTCCACCGGATTGCCCCGCGAATCGAAGACCGGCCTGGACCGGATGTTGCCCTCTTCGTCCATGTAGTCTTCATATTGCTGGGTCGGGAAGGCCCTTTCCACATACTGCATCAGGGCTTCTCGCGGCGTCATGTCCAGATCTTCCAGATCGGCGGCATCTTCGGCCTTGGCGATCTGTCGGTTCATGACCGCTTCGTTGGTATTGACCAGCTGCAGCACCACCGCCTTGCCGTCCTGGAGGTCCTGGTGGATGGAGCGGATCACCGCAGGCATCTGCATGGAGGTAATGACCTGGTTGAAAAATCTCTGATGGGCGCCCCAGAACTTCGACATGGCCGAACTCTTGGCGTTGGCGTTGCTCTCCGCACCGGTAGCCGTCAGCGCCTGGTGGATGTTCTGCAGCACCGTTTGCCAGGAGCGGGCCAGGGTGTTGTACACTTCCCGCTGGTGCCGGTCCAGCTTATGTTCCAGCCGCCCATAGGTCACCTCGGCATAGTCCAGAGACCGGGCAATATAGCCGCCCATGGCCTTCAGATCGCGGGCCACCAACTCCATGGCCGCCAAGCCGGCGGCATTGATCTCCGAAATGAATTGCTCCCGGTTGCCAAACGGCGTGCCCTCGCCCCACAGTCCCAGACGGGCGGCAAAGCCCAGGTTTTCCACCGACGTCGCTCCGGTCGCCGAAACGTAGACAATGCGGGCCTTGGGCAGCAGGCGTTGCAGTTCCACTCCGGCCAGACCCCTCGCAGAGGGCTTCTTGATGCCGCGCTTGCCCTTCTGGGTGGTACTGTTCTGCATGTTGTGGGCTTCGTCGAAAACGATCACCCCGTCGAAGTCCGCACCCAGCCACTGCACCAACTGCGAGAGGCGCGACGCCTTGCCCTGCTTGGCCTGGATACCGCCGCCCCGGTCTACCTCCATGTTGCTACCCAGAGTGGAATAGGTGGTGAACAGCACCCCTTTGTCGCTGGTCAACTCCGTGCCCAGCTTGTGCTTGGAAAGGTCGAAGATCAGGCCCTTGGGCAGGCCGACACCCTCCCCGTCCCGTTGCGCATCGTTGATCAGTTTGCCGGTTTCGGAAACCCAGACCGCCTTTTTGCGGCCCTGGCGATAGTTGTCCAGGATGATGCCGGCGATCTCCCTGCCCTTGCCCACACCGGTGTTGTGATGGACGATACCTTCGGCGACATAGTTTTCTGGTCCAGGCACATACATATCGTAAAATGGTGCTTTTTTTACAAAACTGATTAATGTTATCCTGTGCCATCTGCTATAAAGAATATTATCGTCACTAATCGGGAGGCTGGGCCATGAGAAAGAAGCACCAGAGTATTCCGGTAGAGGATGAGGGTCTTGTTGTGGCCCTGTATCTGGGGGGATCGTCAAGCGTTGAGATTGCGAAGCAATACAACGTAACGCCTCCGACTGTTTCTTGCCTTTTAAAGAAGAGTGGTGTTCCGACACGGACCCGCAGTGAGTTAAATCGGATGCGGGCTCCACTCGATGATCACAAACTCCTTCGTCTGAACGAAGAGGCAATGCTGTCTCAACGTGAGATTGCGACAAAGCTGGGAGTGTCTCAGGCAACAATCGAGCGTGCCCTTCGGCGGCTTGGAGTCCAGTCGAAGAAGGGTCGCGGGGCTCCACTGGAGAAAAATTATTTCTGGAATGGAGGCCGGACAAAGGACGTTGATGGCTACATTCTGGTAAAAGCGCCTGACCACCCGTTTGCAGACTGTCGCGGTTATGTTCGTGAGCACAGACTGGTGATGGAGGCGAAACTCGGTCGATATCTTGAGAAGAACGAGGTTGTCCACCATCGCGACGGGGTGCATGACAATAATGATCAAGACAATCTTGAGGTCTATTCAACCAATGCGGAGCATCTTCAAGATGAACTGACTGGCCGTACCCCAAACTATTCACCGGATGGCCTTCAACGCATGCGAGAAAATGCCCTACAGCTAAACCGTCGCAAATCCTCATCCAGCCAGAAGGAGTGAGGAATTTATGGTTGTCCGTTACCGTGACTTTTCGGCCATCGTCAAGCACGACAAGGTATAGATTTTCGATTCCCTTTAAAAACGGGGCATGAGCCATTTTCGGCACCAGCCCGTCCTTGGTTAGCGACAGAACAACATGAGGTTTCCCCTCTTCCGCCAGTTCTTTTATAGCGGTGTGGCTTCCGTTTACCGGGTTGTAAATCCTCGTTTCGGCATCCACGCAACCGTCGCCGATAAAAAACCCTCTCCGGCTGCCGTCAGGCAGGGTCTGGCTATGCGCCTGCCCGGCATAGACCACGGCCTCCAGCTGCGCTACCGACAGCTTGCCTTTTTCGATCACGTCTTTGGGGAGATTGGGCGTATAGGACGGGGCGGGCGGATCCACCGACGCCATGGCGGCGCTTTGCACCAGCTTGCCGGGATGGTCCTTGGCACCGGGAATCACCAGACGTTGCGGCCGATACGGTTCATAGACCGAATCGGTCAGCGCACCGCCGGCTTTCTCTGCCGTCTTGGCTTCAACCTTTACTTCGGATAGGGCAGATTCGGATCGGCCTTCATTTTCAGATCCAGCGTTTCGATCAGTTCTTGCGCCGCGGCGAGGGGTTCTTTTCCCTGCAGGTGTTCCGCCGTCAGCGTTGTCTCGTCCAGATCGTCCCGGATCAGATACGCCATCGCCTCTTTGGGGCTGCGCTCGTAGGCCAGCGTTCGAATCGCTTCCTGCATCAGTTCCGTTTGCTGCCGGGTCGGATAGGCGATCCCCTCGCTCAGTCCCCACAGCATCAGCTGGAACACGGGCAGCAATTCCGGGTCCGGCGTCTGCTTCGCTTCTTTGAGCAGCTTGGCGGCCGTCTGGTTCAACGGCAGGTTGCGTTGCTGCTGCAGCAGGTTCAGATGTTTGCGGTCGATCATCGCGAATGCCCTCCAGGAGCGCCGGGACCTCGGCAATGTCCCGCACCTTCCCTACTAGGATGTTATCGTTTGGCGCGGTCTTGTCAATGACCAGCAACTGGTTATCGAACGTCGTGCCGTACTTGCGGTAACCTTCACCATCGATGCCGATATTGACCCGCACATGGTATTGCTTGCCGATCCGGTCCCACCAAGCCTTGAAAGACGGCGCATCGTGGGCCATGCCTTGGCCAACAATCGCCACCAAGCGCCCGCCCGGCTTGAGCATCTTCAGCGCTTCCTCCACGTGCTGCGCCCCAATGGCGGTCTTGCGCTGGCCCTGCACCCGGCCCGCCGTCGCGGAAAAGGGCGGGTTCATGATTACCACGTCCGGCTGTACCGTCTGGCCCAAAATGGCGTGCAAATGCTCGGCGTTTTCCGTGTGCACGTCGGCAAAGCCCAGCTGGCGCAGCAGATCGGCTCGGCGCGGCGACAGTTCGTTGACCACCACCTTGGCGCCAGCCTTCTGCGCAAACACGGCCAGCCCGCCCACTCCGGCGGACGGCTCCAGAACCATCTCCCCTTTCCGCAGGTTGGCGACCCAGTTCGCCACATAGGCATAGGTCGGCGGGGTCGAGAACTGCTGGAATTCATCCTGCTCGGCGGTGCGCTTGGTCTGGGTCGGCACCAAGCCCAGCATGGCCTTCAAGGCGTCGACATTGGCTTGGGCATGCTTGGCGTCGCCGGTCCGCGGATCGAGAGTCAGGGTGTCGGCCAGTGCCCGGTTGATGCCCAACTCCAGCGCGTCATAGGCGTCTTTGACGGCATAACGGCCTTCGGCCTGCGTCCCGCCGTAGGCGTCGTCGGCCAGCGCGAACAGTTCCTGCCAGGTGATAGGCTGCTTGGCCAACAGCCGCCGCTTGACCTCTTCGGCCACCAGGGAAGAGGGAGCTTTGGCGGGCGTCTTTTTCGCGGCACCTTCGCTCTCCAGATCTTTGACCAGCTTCTCCGCCTCCCCGATCTTCTTCAACAGCCGGTCGTCTACAGTGGAACCCTGGTCTTCGGCCTGAGTGCGCAGATCGATCAACAGGTTGCGGGCTTCTAGCAGGATCATCCCCTCGGCGGCCTCGTCGGGTTGCGCCGGCTTTTTCACCTCTTGCGCCCGCGCCTCAATGGCCGCCTCGGTCTCCATGCCGGCGTTGTCGAACCCCGGATAGTTGCGCACCGCCAGATAGAACGACTTCAGGTACGGCTGAATAGCCTCGCCCAAATCGTCCAGCATGGCCTTGGAATAGGCGGCGAAGGTGCGGGCTCCGGCCTCCACATGGTAACCGGCCAAATCGATACCGGCCGCAATCATTTCGGGGTCGATGCCGGTATTCAGCTGATTCAGCTTCTTGCGCAGAATTTCGCGGGCTTTCTCGGCGCGGTCCGCCGTAAAAACCTTGTTGTCTGCGCCGTACTCCTTGTTGTCGGGGTTGACCTGCGGCGCCGAATCCGCCTCCACGTCGAGGCCGGTGAATCTCCGGAACTCGCCGAACTCCATTCTCTGGTCGGTCTTGCGCCCAGCGTCCTCCTGCCATGTCCCGTCCTTTAGGATATGACTTGTTTCAAAGACCACCCTGTTGGTTCCGTCCGGCTGGTTGCGGTGGATCGCCAGGATGCGCACCAGGCGGGTTGAAGCCATCTGAACGATATCGCCCACCTTGGCCGCCTCGTCGCCTTTGGTTTTAAAGGTGGGGGCCTCGGGTTGCCCGGCCCGGGCTTGCTCTTTCTGCTGAACCGACAAGGAATCCTTGACAGTTCCCTTGTCGCTCACCGCTTCCTGATTGGCTCCGGGAGGGGCTTGCGGTTGAGTTGCAACCCGCCCCGCCTCTGTCTCGCGAACCCGCTTAAACCCTTCCTGCTGCTCCCGCCATTCCTGTTGTGTTCTCTCTACGTCGGCGGCACGCTGCTCCTTGGTCGCCGCGTACCCTTCAGAACCTGCCCGGTGGCCCTCCAGATAGACATATTTCCGGTGGCCATACTGATCCGTTTCCCCGGTGTACGCTACCTGGTCGCCGTTCTCGTAACCGGTTTCCACCTTGGCCGGGTCGTTGGCCTGCCAGAACTGCGTAAGCTGCCGCAGGTTGGCTATCGTGTCGGCCCGCCGCTTGCCAACAAGATCCGGGTTGTTGACGGCAGCACGGTAAAGGTCTGTCACCTCGGCTATTTTCGCCTGCTGGTCGGGGGTAACAGTTCTGCCTCCGCGATTCCGGGAAGCTTTCTTCTGGGGTGGCAAGGCTCCCTTGGCTGCTGCCGGTTGCGGCGCCTCCTTCTCCCCGAATTCTTTCTTGGCAAACTCTCGAGCATACCGATCCACCGGTGCATCTTCAGCATACTGCGCCTGCACCGCCTCGATGCTGCCCAGTTCACGCACCTTCTTTTCGACAAAGGCGCGACGCTCCGGGGCCAAGGCTGCCCCCGCCTGCGGTGTTTCCGCAGACGAGGGCGTAACGGTTTCTACACTTGGTAGATCCGCAGTGTCGATCTGGTCAAAAATATCCTCTTCGACCATTTTGCCGGGGGCGGCAACATGGTCCTCTTCAACCATCTTGTTGCCATCAACAAAATGGTCCACCTGCCCCGCTTCGCGCTCGGCAATCGCAGCCTCAGCCGGGCGCACTTCCACCGTGCCCTCTTCCCCGGCCACGTCCTGCGCGGCGTCCAGCACCTCCTGACTGCCATCGGTCACCACGTCCTGAATGACCGTGCCCTTTTCATCCCTGGCGGTCACCACGGTTTCGGAGCCTGCCGGTTTGTCGGCAATGCCGTAGCCCAAGGCCCGGCCCAGCTGCCCGGCACGCGCCAGATTCAGGGTGTTGTCCTGCGAAAAAATCAGGGTTCCTTCGGGAACCTGTGCCGTTCTAAACCCGGCGGGGGTCTCCGGCATCGTTTCCCCCGGCGTCACCAGCATAGCCGGCTTGCGGCCTTCTACCAAAGCCTGCAGCTGCGCCTCCATGGTAGCCGGCGCTTCCGGCGTCGTGTCCGGTGTCAAGGTGGCGATCTGCTCCTGCAGGGCAAACAGCCGCGCCAGAGCTTGGGCGCTGGCGGTCTTCTTCGGCGTGCCGTCCTGCCTCAACACATTCCCGGCGATCTTGTCCCGCTGCGCGGTCAGGGCTTCGATGGGAACCGGCTCCGCCATGGCCTCCACGCCTCCCGCCTCGCTTACTACCCTGGCCGTGTTCGGCACTTCCTGCACCACTTCCGGGGTCAACACCGGCGCAGACGTCGCCGCCATCAGGCCTCGTTCGGCAATCACCCCCAGGTTGGAGGCTCGCGTCGGGTCCGGAGCGGGCAACGGAGCTTGCACATCGTCGATCGCGCCATAAAGGTTGTACCTGGCGGGGTTCTGGCTCTCTGGCGGGATGATCGGGACCACGCCGGGAGCCAACCGGTTTTCCACCGTCCCCGACTTCCAATCAATGACCTTTTCGCTCTTTCCATTCCCCGTACTCCCAGGGGCTGGCAATAGATGTGATTCATCCGTGATGGGCTGCGGGCCGGGAGGCGGCGAGCCCTCCTCACCATTTCCTTTGGGTGGCCGAGTTGCCCGGTTAATCGCCGCCTTGGCTCCGCCCATCAGGCCGGTCTGCACGGCCGTGGTGCCCATGGTTTCCACCACGTTGGGCCCCATTTGATAGACTCGGCCGTCCACCTCCACGGGCTGGTTGGAAAAATACTTGGACACGTCCTTGGAGGCTTCGGTTTTGGGCTTGCCGCTGAAGAAGATATCGGCGGCATCCTGCGCCAGTGTGGTGGGGATCTCCGTCAACTGCTCCGAAATGAACAGTTCCCCGAACTTGCGCACGAACTCCTTCTTGCCTTTGGTCTTGAACAACTGGAACAGGGTATCGGTGGGCACCTGCTCGAACAGGCCCTCCGCCGTGCCCTTCTCCACCGCGGCCATGACGGCATCATCCGTTTCGCGGCCCCGCGCTCTGGCGTCGCCGTAGGAGTCGAAAGCCTCCCGCAATCCGGCAAAGGACGCGGCAATGGTCGGCGCACCCATGGCGGCGCCCACCGCATAGCCCGGCGCCATGTGGGCAATGGAGCTGGTCGCCCCGGCCACCCAGCGACCCGGCGTGGTTTTGGTAGGCAACTCTTCGTGGATCTGCTCGCGCACCAGATCCAGATCCTGCAGCCGGGCCAGAGACCGCTTGACCCCCGGCGTCTGCTGCAGCTTCGGAATCTCGGCAAAGCGCTGCCGGAACTGTTCTTCCGTCAGCTTGCCCGCGTGCCAATCGTCGCGCAGCTTCAGGGTCATCTCGCGGTTCTTGGCGTTCAGATCGCTAAAGCCCTCGCTCCAGAGGTCCTGAAGGAACAGGTTGATGCTCTCTCCCGTCGCCAGCGCACCGGTTACCAGTTCCGGAAGGACCCGCTTGCCGGCGCTCTTCAGGTCGCCCGCCAAATCCAGGCCGTAGCTCACCGCTCTTTGGATCAGTCCCTGCTTGGGGGTCGTGCCGGAGCCCACCTGGTCAAAAATATCCCCACCGCCGGAAGGGGCGGCAGGGGCTTTGCCGGCGGGGGCTTTCGGCAGTTCCAGAGTGTCAAAAATATCGGCCATGGGTCAGGCGTCCTTCCGTATTAAAAAGAGTAGCCGCGCTGCTTGGCGATCTGCCGGGCCTTGGCTTTGTCGCCCTTGGCCTCTTTGAGAATGTCGAGGGCGATCTTCTTGTGCTCGGCGTTGCTCGGGTCCAACGTCTTGGGTTGAGCCTGTTTTTTCGGCTGCGGTGCAGGTTTTTTCGCCACCGGTTTTTGCGGTGGAGGGGCCAGGCCCTGGCCGGACGGATGGTCTCCGGGTTCCCTGTAAAACTCCTCGAACTTGGCCCGTCGTGCGCGTTCCCGATCTCCCCCGTAATCCGCGAAGTCGGTCTTGTCAGAGGACAACAGACCGGCCTTGGAATTGACCCATTGATCGGCTTTTCTCTTGGCGTCCAAATACCGTTGGCTGCTCGGGTCTACGGCTTCGGGCTTTTCTTCGACCAAAAACACCGGCTCTGCCGCTTGCTTGTTGACCCACTCCTCATAGCTAGGCGAGCCATCGGCCAGTCCGATTAAGTTGCCGTTCGCATCGACCTTGCCGTAGTTGGCAACATAGGACTTGCGCAGATCGTCCAACGTCGCCGTGCGTCCGGTGCGCAGCTGAATCAGATCGGTCTTGCCAGTTCCACTGCTGCCGCCCCTCCGATGCTTGGCCGCCTCCAGGCCGTGCCGCAGGCTGTATTCCCGATTTTGTTTCTGCAGCTCAAAGGCGTTCTTGCGCTCTTCGGCTTCGCGGTCCCGCGTGGCCTTGCGCTCGTCCACCAGATCTTCCCGCTGATACTTGCGCTGCTCGGCGGCGGCCGAGTCCCTGGCGGAGAAGTAGCCTTGCGGGTCCAGCTGCGCCCGCTTGGCCTTCAACATCCCGGCCAGCGTCTGCTTGCGTTCGCCCATGCTGGCGAAGAACTGACTGAACGGCACCACCATGACATCGGTGTCCGTCGCGTCCCGGTTCGGCAGGGTCGCCGGAGCCTCGTAGCTCTTGCCGTCCGGCGTGGTCACCCGCAGATGGGGAATAAAGCCCTTGCCGTCCGGAGTCATGGCCCCGCCCACAATGGTCTTGGTGGCCCCATCCGGTCCGCCCACATTGATCATGTCGCTGAAGACCGAGTTGAACGCCTGAAAGAACTCCGGCGAATCGTAGGACCCGTTCTCAATGGCAGCCTCCATCAACGCCAGATTGCGGAAATCGTCCCGCACCCGCTTTTCGTCCTGGTACTTCTCTTCGAACATCTCCTGCTGCCGCTTCTGCCAGGCGAACTGCTGGTCGGCGCGTTGCTCCTGCTTCTCCAACATGCCGCGCTGAAACTGGCGGTCCTCGGTCCGCTCGGCGTCCAGGCGTTGCTGGCGCTGCCGGTTCTCGGCGTTCAGCACCAGGCCCTGGCCCACGGACAGCCCGCGCATCAGGCCGTTGGAAAATGCTCCCGGATCGAAACCCATGGTCTCCTCCCTACATCATCATGGCGGCCATCAGGCCGATACTGGCGGCGGCCCCGGCCATCGAGGCATTACTGGAAGCCGCCGAAGCGGCGCTGGCGGAGTTGGCAGCGTTGCGGTTGGACTGCATCTGCGCCACCTGGCCCCAACCCGATTGAGCACTGTTGGTCACCCCCTGCCCGATATTGAACAAGCCCGCCTTGACGGCATCCCGCCGGGCGTCCGCGGCTACTCGGGTATCGTTGGCGGCCTGGGTCAGATCCAGCGATTTGGAAAGCGCCCGCTCCTTGTTCATGGCCGCCTGTTCTTCCGGCGTGACCGTGGCACCGTAGCGTTCGATAGCCCGCGCCGTGGATCCCTCAGACGCCCGATAGGCGTCGCCGACCGCCGTGGTGGCCCGGTCCACGTTGTTTTGCACCATGTTCGGGTCGTTCACATACGACAACAGCGAATCCACCTGCGGCGCGAACTTGTCCCGCCACAGATTCCACTGTTCCCGGGCGATCCGGGCCTGTGCGTCCGAAGCCGAATTGTCTGGAGACGAACCCCCGCCGAAACTCATTTGGCACCCCCTTTCGGGTCAAACCAACCATGCTTTTGGCCGTAATATCCGGCCCCAACTCCCGCCACTGTTCCGGCCGCGTCGCCCCAGGCTTGGCTGGCGGCCTGCTTGGCCCGCGCCTCGGCAATGGCGGATTGGTTCTGCAGATTGCCGGCCATGGCCAGCCCCTGCTGGGCTCCTGACGCGATCCCCCTCCCGGACGCGATCAGGCTTTGCACGTCGGTCGCGTATTCCGCTTCGTGGGCCTGCTGCGTCGTGGCCAGCGAGTTTCCCGTTTGCGACGCCTTGGCCGTGTCGAACTTGCCCAAGCCCGCCTTGACCTTGCCGCTATTGACATTGGCCCCGGCCTGCAACCCCTGAGCCACGGCACCTGCTCGCTGCCCCTCAAAGGCGTTGCTGACCGCTTCGGTGGTCATGCGGGTTTCCCCGGCCAGGCCCCGGCCCTGGTCCATGGTCTTCTGAATCAACGGATCGATTTCGCCGCCGAACTTGTCCTTGTAAAAGGACCATTCCTCTTGGGCGATCTTGGTCAGCTCCTTCTCGCCCCAGGAGGCTTTTACTTTGCTCCCACTGCTCACGGCTCCACCTCCATCTGATACACCTTGGTCACCAGCTTCCACCCCGTTTGGACCGCTCGGCGTTCAAACCCCGGTCGCGGCGACGCCGTTTCCAGCCGCACCGCGCCCAGCTTGCGGGCAATTTCCTTGATCTGCGGCAGGTAGTATTCCTGTGCTCGAGACCCGGCCGCGTAGGTAATCCAGACGAACAGCTCCAGCTCTCCGGCGGCGTTGGTCTGGTGCTGCAAAACGCAGAAGTCGCGGCCGTCCATGAACAACACGGCGCGCCCCTGACGGCAGGCGTCGTACACGTCCGCCGGACTCCAGCAGGCTCGGCAGACTCGGGCCACATGCGCCAAGCCGGGCCGCACCCGTTCCCACTCCTGCTTGATATCCCGGATTTCCAGAGCCATGCGGCAATCCCTGAAACGAAAAAAGCCCGACCAAACCCGCAAGCGGGGTTAAAGTCGGGCGTCTGGCGCTCCTGAAGCAGGGTCCATCCGGCACCGGATCGGGCACAAGTTGTGGCGTTACTTTCCCATTTTTAGGCGGAAATGTCCAGTTTACATTCCAACACAAAGGCAATTCGGCAGCGGGCGCTGGCGGCAAACCGAATACGCTTCCAGCCTGCACCGGAAATCAGGCTGGTTAAGTCCAGATTCAGCTGGTCCGTGGTGTAGGGCCCAATGGCTCCGCCAAACCCGGCCCCGTTGTCCACCTGCAGGTTAATGGTCGGGCTGTTGTTTTCCTCGAAGATGCCGAAGGAAATATCGTGTGCATGGCTGACGGTATGGTAATGCTTGCTCGGCGACTCCTCGGTCAGCACTGTCTTGGTAGTCCAAGATCCGCTCGGGTCGTACAGGCGCAGGCTAGAGCTGCCGTCATACACCACAGGCAGCGTTGTCCCGTGTGCCGGGCTGGAGCAGTCCAGCACATGCACGTGCCCATCGCCGGAACTGGTAAATATTTTGCCGCCACCCACCAGCAACCCCGTGGCAAAGTCGTATTTGACTTCAGTTTTCCCGGTGGTGACCGTTGTGAAATAGGCGATAAAAGTATGATTGTGCCCGTCCGTTGTGGTCAGGGTGAATGTTTTACTCCCAGTCGTGCTGGTAATTAACCATAGTTTCCCGTCCCCATAATAAAGTGGCGGCCAAGTGCCGGTTGACGAAAGCCGGGTAATATTGAAGCTATGGTTATGGGTCGGAATGTCCACCTGCGTGGTTGACGGAGCTGCTGTAAGAGCCGCTTTAGAATACCCTCTATACGGCATAATCTTGAACGATAATTTAATAGATTGAATCGCCGTCAATTCTGACAGCAATAAGAACGGAAATTCAAAGGGGTAAACATTGTCGAGCGAATCCCATCCATTAAAGATCAGAGAATTCCGCAATTCATGGTATTGACTAGCCGTGATGCTGTTGGCGGTAATCTTGTTGCCGGACAAGCTGATAATGTTGGCATCGTCTACCGACAATTCCGCCATCATGGCCTTTTTGATAATGCCGTCCGCCAGAAACAAGTCTTTCAGCGTCAGCCGGGGAACGCCTTCAACCAAGGCCAGCTTGAAAAACTGTTCAAAGGAAAAGGCCGCCTTGCAGGTCCAGATCAGGGCGCCGTCGCTGACCGTTGCCTCCAACACCGTCGGCCATGCCGGTTCCGTCGCTCCCGAAGAGCCGCCGTCCGTGGTCACCTCATAGCAGTACCCGGTTGGCCGGGTTGGCATGACCAGATCGCCCAGGGCGTAGTTATGACTGGCCCGCCATTTCTCCGCCGCCAGCTGCAGCAGATAGTCCGGGTCGTCCGCCGAGCGGGCCGCCGTGCCCGGTGTGGCGTTGAACGGCCCGACAATGGACGCATCCCACTTGTTGACCGCCCGCACCCAATAGTAATAGGTCGTGGACAGGGAAGAATCCGGCGGAGAGTCGGCATACATTGAGGAACTGGTTGTCCCGATCTTGACCGCTTCGGCCAGGTTGTCGACTGTGTTGCGGAACACCTCGTAATGCCCAACGTATCCGGCGACTACCGGCTCCCATTCCAGTAGGATTTGGTTGAACCCACCCGTCGCGACCAGCCCCGTAACTGCGACAGGAAGGGTATAGTCCGGCTGAAACAGGGGCGTTTCCGATAGCACCTCTTCCACGATTTGCACCACGTCCGCTTCGCTGAGGCCTGCGTCCTGTGTTCCTGCCGCGTCGGTGCTCGAGGCCTCTGCCGCCACCTTCTGCAGGTGCATAACGAGAGCCTGCAGCGCTCGCTTGACTTCCGGATCGACCTTGGAGGACAGGGCCGGAACGGTGATGGTTTGGACCGGGGTCGGCATCAGACGTTCCTCAATTCTGCGGCGGTTTCCGCCAGAAAGACCTGGCGCACCGGTGCCGTGCCGCTCAGCTCCAGCTCAAAGCGCTCCGCCAGGTATCCGCCCGGCAGGCGGAACGGCTGATTGTTGGCGACGGTCTGGGTATGCTTGAGGGTGCCGTCAGCGGAGATCTTCAGCGTCACCGGGTAGGTGTCCGCCTTGACCTGTCCGACGCCGGGATTGATGGGCCTCGGCGCCGCAAAGGGTTTACTCTTCCAGGTGTATGTCAGCCGCCTGCTACCGCCGTCCCACTGCTTGATATCGTTGCCCACCATCAGATAGAGCTTGCCGGTCTTGGGGTCCGAATGGGCGGCCGTGGCGTACACGTCGATATCCACCAGAGTACCGTTGACCGGATCGAGAACGAAACCGGCCTGCACCGCGCCGGTATTGTAAAACCCGTAATACTTGCCGTTGTGACCAATGCCCAACACGGAATCCGGTTTGTAGGCCTGCCACTGGTCTCGGGTCAACAGTTCCGCCGTGGCCAGCTTGGCCGCCCCCACCCCGATTAGCACTAAGCCATCCGTAGACGGGTACAGCGCCCCGTATCCCAGATCCGCCATGCCACGCTTGGATACGCACGGATAGTTGACCTCCAGCTTTTCCACGGCCATGGCGCTCGGGTGTGCCCCGGTCAGGACATAGGGCAGATCCTTGGTGGCCACCAGGATGGAGGTGCCGAACGCGCACAGCGCCACCGGATCGTTGAACGCCTGCCGGTAGCCCACCGGCCAGGCGTGATATTGGTAGGGCTCCGCAAAGCAGATTTGGTTACCGGCAAGCCCGGCCATGCCGCCGTTGGGCAGTTCGATCAGACCCTGCAGGTTGGCTGGCGGCGCTACCCAGGTGGTACTGGGAAGGGCCTCGCCTAAAGAAGCGGGACCCACGTTGTCGGTAAAGACCGTAGTCCCGGCGGCCACCTCGCCGACATACAGGTAATTGCTGCCGTGGGTGCGGTAAATGCGCACCTTGACGACGTTGAAGTTGCCCTCTGGCGGGCCGGGGATGGCGCTCAAATTGACGGTCTGATCCACGCCGCAAGTGGTGATGCCAGAGGGATCCGACGGCGGGCCTTCCTCGCCGTAACCGGAAACGTAGGTGCAGACATAGGCTCGGTCTTCCTTGTCCGGGTCCGCCCAGGCTCGCGTCCAGGTGCCGGCGGTAAAATCCGAGTAGCTGCTGGAATCAACGTTGTCCAGAGTGAAGTTATGGGCATCGACCACCGTAACCGGACCTTCCCAGCCGTTGAGTTGGGTCATGCCGGTCACGCTCAGTGCCGTCCGTTGCCCGGTTTTCAGGCCGTGGTTATTGCTGGTGGCTTTGGCCGGGTTGGCTTTGGTGATGGCCGTAATGGTTCCGGTCTGTGCCGCCGGGCTTACTGTTGGCGCCGTGGTCGGAGCCGGAACCCCCAACTGCCAGGCGTTGGTGGGATATTGCGTCCCGCCCGCCGTGGCAATGCTGCTGTCGGTAACCTTGGGCGCGCCGTCACCGGTGAAGTAGGTGCGCTGTTGCGTGTCGCCGGCCACCGCGCCGCGCACCACGTTCACATCGGCCAGCCAGTGGAACCAGAAGGCGTCGGCAAATAGATAGATGCTCTGCTTGGTTCCGGCCTTGGCCGGGGTCACCACCTGCAGCAGGTCCTTGAAGGCCTGCAGGTTGCCCCGTTCCAGGTTGCAGTTGCGGGCGATTTGAGCCGCTTCCACCGGCAGCAGATCCGGAGCCAGCTTGGGGAGCAGGCCCTTAAAGGTATCGATACGAATGACCATGTTCTTCAGGCTCCTATGGAGCGGATACTGTGCCCCGGGTCAACGCGTTCCAACACGCGGTCAATGGTGGCGGCCACCGGGTGCCGCCAAAAGGGGATATGCCCGCCCATCTTCTGCTTGCGCCGGCCGATGCGGCTGCTGATGGTTTCGTCGATGTCCGCCCCCGGCCAGAGAGCGCCGACGAACTGATCCATGGCCAACAATACCCCCAACCAGTAGGGGATCTCTTTCCCGTTGTGGTAGGCCACCCATTTCACCGTGACTCACCTTCCCCCTCAACTCAACGTATAAAACCGGTCCACCTTGCGAATCGTCGCCGTGAACGGAACCCGGTCCCCGTATTTCTCCATCTGGTCAATCAGCACATCCGAACCGGTGAACAGGACCCGCTTGTCATCGTCCAGGCGAAACTGCAGCGTCAGGTATTTGCCCGACTTGTTTTTACTGAACTTGCTGGTCTTGACGGCATAGCCGGTAATTGCGAGCTCCCGATTCAGCACATCATCAATCCGGACCTTGGCCCCGTCGAGAATGCCCGGGTCGTCCGCAAAATCCGCAAACCGTTGCATGTCAAATGAACCAGACCTCCGCTTGGGCCTGCATGGCCAGGGCCAAAGCCTCACGCATTTCGGCGGCCGTCACCTCCGCCACCGTGTTGTCCGCCAGCACCCAGGACCAGCTGGCGTCCGGTTGACCGATGGCATCCGCCGCCGTCAGTACCCGCGCCATGCGGGTCTGGGAGATTTCGTCCGCGTCAAACACTTTGCCGCTGGCCGTTGTTACCCTCAGAGTAGCCATCCGGTGCGCCCGTACCGTCTTGCGGTAGCAGCGCTCCAGGTCCTCCCCCACGACACTCATGGGCACATTGGTATAGTCGTACTGCCATTCGGCGACCGTCTCCCCGTCCACCTCGCGGGAAACCTGCTCGATATTGAAGCGGAACTGATAGCCGCCGCCGTGCAAAACAATCGTATCGGGCTGTTGCGTGCTGCTGCCTCTCATGATGCACCCCTTCTCTGTGGGTATTTTTGTCGCAGGCGGTAGGTGTCCGCCCAGATAAACCAACCGTTGTAAGCGGCCCGCGTGCGGGGATTGCCAGCTTTGAGCTTGCGCTTAAAGGCCTTGACGATGGATTTACGCACCAGCGTATAGCCGTGAAAGAACCGATAGCCGAGAAAATCCAGGCCCCGCGCATCCACCGGAAACACCTGCCAGGTTTCCTTCAGCCCCAGCCTGAGCTTTTCCGCCAGATAGGCGTCAATCCGTTTTCGCCAGTCGTGCAGTCGGCCCTTGTCGCCGTCCAGCAAAACCAGATCGTCACAATACCGATAGTAGTACCGAACGCCCAGGACCTCTTTGATCCAATGGTCCAGATCCGACAGATACAGATTGCCGAAATGCTGGCTCGTGAAGTTGCCGATGGGCACGCCCGGCGCGCTGTCGATAATCCGATCCAGCAACCACAACACATCGGCATCCTTGATCTTGCGGCGCAGAATTCGTTTCAGCGTGTCGTGATCGATGGACTGATAGAACTTCTTCACGTCCATCTTCAGGCAATACCGTGTGCCCTCCACGTCATCCAGGGCCTTTTTGACCCGCCGCACTCCGTCGTGAATGCCCCGGCCCGGCAAGGCCGCAAAGGTGTCGCGGATCAACTGCCGCATCCAGATCGGTTCCAACACGTTGACAATGGCATGATGGATAATCCGATCCGGGAAGTACGGCAGCTTCCATATCTCGCGCTCCTTCGGGCCTTCCCGCTTAATCAAAATGGTGTAGGGCGAATTCACAAACGCCCGCTCCGTCAAGGTCCGATGAATCTGGCCCAGGTATTTCTCCGGGTCACCATCCACCATCTTCACTTCCGTATAGTGCCGCTTGCCCTTTTTCGCCCGGGCATGGGCCTGCTCGATGTTGTCCATCGAACAGATCTTGTTCCACAAGTTCCCGTATCGTTTCACGATTGCTGCTTCATAGCCCTTTGAACGTTCGATTTCTCTACCAGCACAAACAGCGGGCTTTCCATCTGTTTTGCCAAGAGGCAAGGAGTCCCGGTTTTCTACGATGAAGCAGAGCTGCCTGCCGATATTCGCATCCGTATTCGAAGCCGCGTGATTCGCATTCCAATAGAACGGACCCGCATTCGTGCCGTTCGTCGCGTTACTGCCTACCAGGAAAACGCGGAGACCTGCTGCAATAAACCGGACCTCCCTTGTTTCAAAATTTCTGCGGACGCATAACGTGCCCGTGTCCGTATTACGTTTTCTTGAAGCAGAGCCGCCCGCCGATAGTCGCACCCGCAGACGAAGCCGCGTGACCCGCATACCAAGAGAACGGACCCGCACTCGCGCCGCCCGCCGCGTTACCGCCTACCAGGAAAACGCGGAGACCCGCCGCTTGATAGAAATAGTCGGTCATTTTCGTGCTGGAACTGCCGGTCACGTCAGCAGGGAAGACAATCCCCAGGCCGCTGTGAGGCTTGCCACCATACCCGTCAGAATTGGGCAGGAGAAGGCCGACCCCTACCGCATTGAGCAATCGCGTCCAGCTGGCAACTGACGCATAGTTAAACGGCGGCTTGGTTTTGTAATAGACCGCATAATCAGAAACCAGTGACGCCACGCGGTCCCAGACGTTGCCGTAGGTATTTTCTACCCCCAGCACCTGTGCATAGTCGGTCAATCGGCCGGTGGCATACCCCGCCTGCACGGCCGAATGGTAGCCGCCCGCCGCATCCCCCAGCCCACAGCGACCGATGTAGTCATCGTTCAGCCAGCTGCCTCCCGAATATCCCGCCCGGCCGTTGCCCACCATCGACTGAAAATTCCAGCCCGCGAAAGCCACCAGCATCAGCAACCGCTCCCAGTGTCGGGTCATGAGATCCGCTTGTTGCCAGCCTGCGCCCCGCGCTTCGGCCAGACTGTCCGTGGCCGCCGTAGTCAGTCCGGCATGGCCCCAATCGCCGCTACGCGTCGTGACCGGCCAGACCGGAGACGTGCCGTCGCGAGGGTCCCGGGCGATTGAAGAGAGTTTCGTCTGGCCCGGCACCAGAGATGCCTCATAAGCCCCCAGATAGACCGCGCTGGAATCCGCGAACACCGGATGCAGAGCGAACCCTTCCACGGGCAGATGGCTGAGCAGGATGAAATACCAATCGCCCCAGATGCCGGTTTTGACATAGGCGGGGAGATATTCCATCATGATCTGGCCGTTGGTCCCATCGAGGGCCACGTCGGTCCCGTCATCGTGCTTGCGGAAGTCCGCCCAGCTGATGCCCTTGAACACCGTGCCGTTATCGGCCAAAACCACCCGACGCAGGCGCTGAAAGATAGGGCTGATGTAGGTACCCGGGAACTGTCCCATGGGCAGGCCCTGCGCCGAGCCCAGGCGCTGCCAGGTATCGGTGGTGATGTTGTAGGCGGCGCCGACGTAATCGGACGCTGCCGCGCCGGGCAACCCGCCGGTCATGGCCAGCATGTTGGCAATGGCGGCATCGATTTGAGCGCCGGTAAACTGGGATAGATAACTCATTGTGCCTTCCTCCGCTCCAGAATTAGAGGCTCTCCGTCAGAGGTCAAAAACAGCTCCTGCCCGCCCCCTGCGGTCCGACAGTAAAACCGGGGCGGCGGCACCTTGCCGCCGGTACCGAAGCCGGCCGTCAACCCAAAACCAAGCCTGCCCATGCGCCGGATCATGGTTACCCTACCTTGACCCAGCGCAACGCGCCGGAACCTTCCGCCACGATACCGGCCACCGATTCCCCCGCCTGCACCAGATACGGCAGGGACGGCATCCCCCCGAATACCCGATCCGACGTGCCATCGGTGGTGGCCACGGGCGTGCCGCGGCCTATCTTGATGTCCATGTCCACGTCGGGCATGAACACCACCAGCGTTTGCTCTGCAAAGGCCGCCGAAGCGGCGCTGGCGGCGGTCACGTCCAACTTTCCGGCGCCACCGGTCCCACGCAAAACCGGGATCACGTTGCCCTGGTGCATCAACAGTTCTTTCATGGTCTGCTACTCCTTATGGTTGGGCAGGCCCCGGCCTGCGGCTCTTGGCGGGTTCGTTCTTGGCCTCGGCCACCTCTTTGACCCCCAGTCCCTGCAGGAAGGACTGACGATAGCCGGCGGCCTTGGCGTCGCTGCTGGCCTCGGTATCCTTGGCGTAGGCGCGAGACAACACATAATCCCCCAGCAGGTTGGCGTATTCGTCCGCCAAACTGAGCGCCCCTTCCAGCGTACAATCCGCAGGCAGGGCCGAATGCAGCACCTCCACGTAACCGCGATTGGCCGACGGCTGCGGCGGATAGACCAGAAAGCGCTTCGGATCCCGCTCGTCGAAACAAAAGTGCAGAACGGTGGCCGACGGCGCAGCCATGTGCCAGCCCGGCAATACCGCGTCCAAAGTCTGCTGGGGGATTTCGGCCACGACAGGCCCCGGTGTCTGTCCGTCGGTACCCAGGTTGCGGGTTACGTCCAGCAGCATGACGCCACCGGGCGGCAGGGCTTGACGGGTGCCCGCCGCCAACTGCAGGGGCGTGGCCACGGTATTGGCTTCGGGCTTGAGGGTGACGATCTCCCGCTGCCCGTCGTTGAGATAGCCCAGCAGTTCCGTGGCAGGCCAGCGCACCCCCGTATCGTCCAGCAAGGTTTTCTGCGCGGCGGCAATCACCTGATTTGCGGTCTTGGCCATGGTTGCTCCCTGTTAAAAGTACAGACCGGCGACCCGGCGGCGGCCGGAATTGCGGTGCGTCAACAAGGCATCCAGCTTCATGGCTACCGCCAGGCTGAGCGCTTCCAGATCTTGGGCCTGACCAGTCAAAACAGCCGGGCACAGGTCCAAATATACCCGGTCCAAAATCCCCCCGAACGGCACCGCGTCCGCCACCGTGGAGACCGCAGGCGGATATTGCCAGTACCGCACCTGCACCGTTACGGCGTCATCGTCGGCACTGGGGTAGGGAAACAGCCGCATCTCAAAGCCGACCAGAAAGTACCGCTCAGGGATGGTGCCGGTCTGTCCGGCCAGCGTCGGCCATTCCTGTTCGGCAATCGGATCCAGTTCGGGGCCGTCGGCCAGGTAGGGCCGCGCCACCAGTCCGCGGAAGTCGGCCGGCAAGGTGCCGGTTTTTTCTCCGGGGGCCAATGTCACGGACCCGTCGTTGTTCTGCACCAGATCCGACTTGCGGGACACCAGCAGGGCGAATAGCTGATCGGACAGGGTGTTGACCGCCTGAAAGATATCCATGCCGTCTACCGGCGGCCCCTTGAGGCGGGGCAGGCATTTGTGCAGCAACTCCTGTACGGTCATTCTGGCCATTCCTTTCCGTCCGTGGTCCAGGTCTCGTTACACGTCGGGCAAGCCAGCACCCGGGCGCACATCCAACAGCGCATTGCAGGGCTGCAGCATCTTGAACGGGCCGTCGCCCTGCAGGCGCTTGAGGGGGCAGCGGGTCAGCATGCCACAGGTTGCTCTGTCAGGGCTTGGGCCGATGGGTATTGATGCCCTCTGGCACAGGTGTCGTTCCCATCCGGCCGGCGCTCACGGATAATGCCGATGGCTCCGCACACCGGGCAAAAGCCGTATCGGGCAGGCGATCTTTTGGTGGTTAAAGACAGCAGCCTGTCTATATCACTAGGAACGTGGCCGTCCCATTCCGGAGCACGGTCCATTACCGGCACGTCGAACATGCCCCAATGGTCCTTGTGATAGTGATAGGAGTAGTTCCCTTGTGGTGTGGTAATGCCTACGATGAAATAATCGTCGAACATCGTTCCATCAAAATGCAGCCAAGATTTCCAGGCCACCGGATTTCGCCCTTATCAGTCACTTGCTTTCCCCCTTCTCAACTGTTCTCAGGGAACATCTGTGCCGTTCCGCACTGCCAGCAGACGATATCCCCGGTAATGCCACTGACAGAAAACAGGCAGCATCCACAACCGCATTCCCACCAGCTTTCCGGCATGACTCCGTAAACCAAAACACCTTTGTGCAGATGGCAGCTGGGGCATTCAAAGGCGTCAAACTCTCCGGCGGGCGTTACGGCCTGCCATTGGTGCCCACAGGCGATACATCTGGCGGGGCCGGTAAGGTGGTCATCCCTGGCCAGCTTTTCCGCCTGTAAGTCAACGACGGTCGCCATTCTGCTCCATCTCCCGCAACATCAGTTCCAATACCGCCAGATTGCCCCAGGCTCGATGGGCAGCATGCAGCAGCGCCGATTCATCGTCGAACAGATCGCCGCTGGCATCGGCCAGATCGTGCCGCAAGCGCGCATCATCGTAGCGGGCCTTGGCGTCCTCGATGGTGTGCCAGGTGTCCCAGCCGTGGTTCTCTGCGCCGTGTTCGTTGACGCGGGCTACCGCTTCCAACGCCCGGGGGAAATATCGCAACACCGAATGCATGTGGGGCTTGCCCTGGTCGAACTTGGCCCCGGCACCGCGCATGTCAGGCTTGTTCATGGGTGGTGCCCTCCGGCGCGTCGGCGCGCTCCCAGCGGGTGTAGACCACCGCCCGTTCTCCGGTGGCCAGGCGGGCGCACGGCTCGCAATGCGGATCCCGGCTTTCACGATGCCGATGCTTGCAGCTGCGGCAGTTGATGGCCATGGGCGCTACCCTTTCTTGAGAATCTTGAGGCGGTTGGCAACCCAGCTTTTGCTCTTGCCCACCACCTCCGCAATTTTGGTATAGCTCATGTTGGCGGCAGCCATGTCGAGCACCGCCTTGTCCCGGTCCTCATCGGTCATGGCCAACGCTTCGCCGGGCTCGGCCTCTACGGCGCCCTCCGTCCGAATTTCTTCGGGAGTTTGTTCCGAGCCCTCGTCATCGGTCTCCTCGTCTTCTGTCAGGGGCAGCGGGTCCGGGCTGACCGTCGGCCGCTCTCCGGAGTATTTGCGATACATGCCCGTCGCCAGTAGCAGCGCCGCATGCGCATCATTGGTCACGTCGCAGACCACGGCCCCGGCGAAGTCGGGGTTTTCCTTGAAGCAATAGTTGAACTTGTCCAGCGTCAAATGGGTGGGTCCGTCCCGTTGGATCAAGCATTCCAGAATCATGGGTAGTCCTCCTGAACTGAAGGGGCGAGAGGTCCCCCGCCCCTTCCGGGTTCAACGTAACGATGGTTATGCCGGGACCGAGAGCAGCTTGAGCCGCAGCTTCCCGGCCGCTTTGGTCGCCGCCACGGTCGTAATCTTGGCGCCGATGATCCGATCGGAACCGGTCGCGGCCAACTGCAAGCCCTTGAGGACGGCCGCTCGGGCCACGCCGCCGGCCTGCGCGACGGTCGAGTCGGTCAGGAAATTGGTATCGGCGACCAGATCCGTACCGCCGGAATTGATCACGCCTATGGAAACGGTGATGGTCGGGTTGCCGTTGGTGTCCAGGTCGTCGGCTTCCAGAATGGCGTCCACCGGCTTGTGCCCGGCCGGCAAAATGGCCAGCTGAACAATATCGTTGGCCGCCAGGGTATTGGGCAGGCTGACTTCGCCCTCGTTTTGCACCACCACTCCGGCCTGACCGCCGGTGATCGGGGGTTGCAACACGCTTTTGGCAGTAAACAGAGGCATGTCGTTCCTCCTTCTTTAAGGAAGGCCCCGGGCTCATACCGGGGCGCTACGTTTGTGGGTTAGGCCGTCGGAGCGGCGGCGGCGGTATCGATGGCGTAAATGCCGAAGTCGAGACCGTTGAAGGTGCACTTTTTGAAGCCCCAGATGCACGACGTGGAGATGATGATCTCGTTGTCGTTGTCTTCGGTGCCCTCGTACCAGTCGAAGCGCAGACCCACGCCGCCCTTGGAGCCGAACGCCACCGCACCCGCCTGGCGGCCCAGGAACAAAGCGCGGGCCGCAGCGACGGTGGCCGGGTTGCCGTAATCGCCAAAGCGGATGATGCCCTCTTCCTCCTGCAGCACGACATTGTTGTACATGCCGAGACCGCCCTTGAAGATGGGGTTATCCTTGCCCTGTGCGGTCACGGCGGCCTTCTGAATATCCAGCCACTGGCCGGTGCCGGCGTTGGTGCGCAGGTCCTGCGCCTGCTGCGGGTTCATCATGCAGACGAAGTGCTTCTCGCCGTTGATCAGGATCGGCTGCAGTTTCGGAATGCCCTTGGTGCCGCCGCCCATCAGCTTCACCGACGTCAGCACCGCATCGATTTCACTCAGCGCCATCTTGTCGCCGGTGGTGATGCTGTTCTTCGCCTTGCCGCCCGCATAGCGGATATGGTAGGCGTCCGGAGCCGACAGGCTGTTGTTGGCGCGACCGGTCCAGTCGGTGTCGTAAACGAAATCGTCGTTCACGCCGCGAGCGCCGGAGAGGTACATGAAGATGCACTCCGCGAACGCCCGTGCCCACCATTCCGCCATGCGCGCCTTGGCCACGTTGCGCATGGAGTGCAGGGTCCGTTTACGGGTCATCCGGCCGCCGCCATTGACCCCGCCGCGCATCTGGTCGATGTACACGGAGTCGGAGTAGAAGCGCAGGCCCTCTTCGGTACCACGCTGTTTGTTGTCGCCCTCGATGGGCTTCTGCCGGAGCTGGACCGACAGGTCATAGGTGATCTGTTCGCCCGCATCGCTCTGCAGTTCGTCCAGCTGCACGATGGGCGCTTGGGCTTCCTCCCCCTTACCGATGTATTTCCGGTTCCAGGGGTTTTGTCGAGCAACGTCGACGGCCAACATGCCGGAGTACCGTTTGACCGCCTTGGCGTCGCCCAGGCCAACGATGGTTCTTGCCATGGGTGTGACTCCTTTCTCTGCGGCACTCCAGCGCCAAGGTAATTGGTTGAGCCGTCATCGGCCCGGGTTCTGCTTGATTTTGATATCGTCCCGCACGATCGGGACGGACCCCTCGGCTTCCACGCGCAGCCTGACCCGCTGGCCGCTTTTTTCTTCGATGGCCACCCGCGCCCCGCCGATGCGGATCGCCTCGCCGGGGCGCAAATCCAGGAACAGCCTGCACGTCACTGTGTTACCTCCCTGCCAGATAGCGATCTTGCTGGGTCGGCGTCAGCTTTTCCAGCGCCGCCTCCAGGTCCGCGCCGGTCAGCTTGTCCAGATGGGCGAACTCCCCTCCGGTCCCCTTCGGGTTTTCCACTCCGGCGGCCGGCAGATCCCCCAGGTTCGGAACATCCGGAACTTGAGCTTTGGGCTTCGGTGGGGGCGCGGTCTTTTCCTTGCCCGCCGGGGGCACATCGTCCCCGGTCGCCTTGGGTGTCGGCACGCCGAACGCCTTTTCCACGTTCTTGCGGGCCTTGTCCAGAATCTGAATATGGGTCAACCCGTCAATTTCCACGCTGTTGGCCAGGCGCCGGACTTCGCCGTCCAGGGCCGCGAACCGCACCGGGTTCTTGTCCGCCTGGTAGTCCTCGTGGCTGGCGAGATAGGCGTGGACCGCCCGGCCCCAGCGCTGGTTCTCGTTCAGCTGCAGGCGCTGGCGGTAATCTTCCGAGCGGATGGCATCGGCCTTTTCCTCATATTCCGCCGGGGACAGGTCGCCGCTGTCCAGCTGCGCCCGCAACTCCTTGATCTGGCCCTTGGCCTCGTCGGAATAATCAAAGGGGTTGACCGGTTCGTCCTTGTCGACATATTCCGGTCCGCCCTGTTCGTCCTTCTCCGCCGGGGGCTCGTCGCCTTCGGGCGGCGCGTCCTCTCCGCCGGGCTTCCTCTCCTGGTCGGCATCGCCCAAGTCCGCCGGGGGCTCGTCGCCTTCGGGCGGCGCGTCCTCTCCGCCGGGCTTCCTCTCCTGGTCGGCATCGCCCAAGTCCGCCGGGGGTTCGTCGCCTTCCGGTTTGACCGGGGGCTCATCGGTCTTTTTGGCCTGGTCGGTATCGCCTGTCGGGGGCTCGTCCTCTTCTTCCTCGCCCGGCAGATCCACCGGCGAAGCCGTCGCCGTCAGTTCGGTGTCGTCCACTTCGGCCTCGATGGCGGCGCGTTCCTCGTCAGTCAATGCGGCCAGGTCTTCTTCGCTGTATCCGTGGGTGCTCATGCTCCGTTACTCCTTGTGGTTGAGGTTTGCTATCGTAGCCCAGCCTTTTTCGCTAGATGCCTACAAGCTTTCGACCGCCGAAATCAGGGTCGTCGGCTATTTTTACGCCTGGAACAAACGTTACAGCTTCGGCCACAGCGTTGGTTCCATCATGGTTGCGTTGGTGGGTGGTCACCTGGACTACACAGCCACCTGGAACCTCCATTGCTTTTGTGCTTTTCATCCAGCCTTCCTTCTGGCTGGAAGCTTTGCAAAGCAACTGGAAGGCGTCCCCGTTCCCAAACACCACGATATCCTTGACGTTCTTTCGTGCTCCGTTTACATCGGTGTTGCCGAGAGTCTTTTCCATATCTTTTGTTCCCTGTTGTTTGAGGGTTAAATTTCCAGCCGCTGAATCAGGCGCTGCAGGCGATAGCCGACACCGTTCAGGCGCGCTTCATGCTCCACCAGGCTCAGTACCAGGGGCGACTGCCCGGTCACCATGCACGGCTCTTCTCCGACCGGGTTAGGCGGTTCCGGTTTCAGCACCCCGTACAGTTGGGCTTCCAGCTCCGTCAGACGTCCCAGCACCATTTCGCTGGCGTCCTCAATCCGGCACAGCGCCAACTTGGCCGGCGGCTGGCTCCCCTCGTGGCTCACCGTTCTTGACTTCTGTTCCGCCGAACAACATCCCAGAGACATTCCTTTTCTCCCTTCCCTATGGTTGCGGGGTTTGCGGAGCCTGTGGGGCCGGAATGCCCCGCGCTCCGTCGTCCATGATTTCATCCGCCATCGGTCCCAGCGCCGGGGCTGCCTGCAGGGCCGTGGCAATCTCCAGGCTTTGCTTCATGGCGTCGAGCTTTTCCCGTATCGCCTTGGCGGTGGCCGCGCTACCCTTGGCCATGGCTTCCTTGGCCTTGCCCTCGATGGTTTCCAATTCCGCCATCACCTTACGGGCCGACAGTTCCGCTTCCTGCTTCTGCTGCGCGTCCAGGGCCTGCCGCTCTTCGTCGCTCAGGTCCTCGTCGTCCGGCCGCTGCCCGGTAATTTTGCGCACCCGCGCCACCACCTCGTCGCGCAACGGGATGTCCGCCATCTCCAGGGCTACATCGAGCAGGGCCAACGCCACATTGCCCATGCCGCCCTGTGCCAGAGCCGTGATCAGATCCATCAGGGTTTGATGCATGGCCTGGCGCACACTGGTCTGGTACGCCTGCTCATCGATGATGAAATCCGCCTTGGCTGAGGTGATGGGGTTGAGCAGTTCGCCGTCCTCGTCCGGTTCGTTGACCGTGGTGTATTCCGGAACCCCGCGCTCGTTGAGCAGGCGGAAGGTTTTGGTCTCGTCGTAATACTGCTCGATGAGGGAGAGCTGTTTCTCGCCAGAGATCAGCCGGGCCAGCTGCAGGTTGTCGAACAGGGTCAGGGTTGTGACGCTCCCCTGCTCCTGCCGTCGCTCAATGGCCGCACCGCTGACCGCATTGGTCCTGCGTCCCATCAGTTCGTCCGTGACGCCGGACACTTCGGAGATATAGCGCTCGTCCTGCTGCATCAGGCTGACGTATTCTTCCGCCAGAACCTTGTCGTTGCGGATCTCCAGGTGCTTGCCGGGCTTTTTGGTGATGATGCCGTCCGGCCGCGCCACCTCTTCGGCCAGTTCGTCCACGTCATCCACTGCGCCCTCATCCATGATCACCTGATTGGTTGCCAGGATGAATTGAGCTTTGGACCTGGCCTTGTTGAGGTCGCTTTGCGGATCCCGCAGATTGCGCACCTCGCCATAGGGGGCATTGTCGCGCTTGCGGCGGTAGCCCCAGACGGGCGTCAGCGGAAAACGGTTGTGCCAGTAGAGCATCGGCGCGTCGAACAGCAGCAGGCCGTCAAAGGGCTTGTCCACCGATTCCATTCCAGACGGGGCGGTGAAAATCATGTGCCGCATGATCATCATCATGCGCGTGCCGACGATGGGTGCCAGGCCGTTTTCCACCGCCCACAGCAGAACCGAGTCCTGTTTGTTGAACCAGCACCCGCGCCACGGTCCGTTGCCGCCCAGAATCGACACCACCTGCGGCTGTTTGTACCAGCACTCCACCAGTCGCACTCGCTGCCTGCGGGTGCCGTCTCCGTTTGGCACATTGTCCACATAGGCGGTGCGGACCTCGCCGGGCGTGCGCAATTCGTCATCGTCCATGCCGGTCAGATACGCCTGGTCCTCGGCGGCCAACTCCAGCATGGCGGTATGTTTGGGAAACAGCAGCTTGGCCAGGTCCAGATCAATGGCCTTGGAGCGGAACAGATAGCGGGAATCGCTCAAGTCCGGCTCCACGCTCAGATGGTCATAGCGGACGTTGCGCCAGTTTTCGTAGCGCACCACCAGTTTCTCTTCCAGCGGGTTCGGATTCAGACCCTCTTCCACCCAGCCGACGCCAGCGGTTACCGAATCATCAAAGGCCCTCGACCAAACCGAGCGCTGCCGGTTGACGTCGTGGACGTACTTCATCAGTTTCGTCTTGGCTTCGGCCCCCGGTCCGTCCTCCTTGCCCCTCGGCACCACCTTGAAATCCACCCGGGCACGCTTCTCGCTGCCGACGATCCAGGCAATGGCCGGTTTGATCTTGTTGAACACCAATGGCGCCTGATTGCGTTCACGCAGCTCCCGAATTTCCTCCTCGGTCCATTGGATGCCGTCGCGGTAATCCTGGTCGATGGCCATTTCAACGCGGTTGTCCGCCTGGTAGTCGACCTCATCGATGAACCGGCACAGTATCATCTTAAACCGCTCCTGCACCTCCGGGCTGTCCAGGGATTCTCCCTTGACCGGCTTGGTCTGCGGTTCAGCAGCAATAGCCTCGGCCTCTTCGTCCACCCAGGGCTGACGGGCTTTGACCACCCGCACGTTTTCGATCTGCGCCTGATTCATCGTCGCCTCAGTCCGTCAGGGTTTGTTCAAAACTGCGGCCATTGAGGGAACCGGAGATTGTGCCCACCACCTGGCGTTCGCGCTGCGGAGCGGCGGGAGCGTGCACCAGTTCGTCCAGATGGTCCTGGATGTACATGGCGATCTGCGCCAGGGTGCTTTCGTCCTGCGGATAATCCAGAGCCACGGCAATGTTGCGGCACGATTCCAGACAGGCCAGCTGCGCCTGCCGGTTTTCCGGCTCGTCGTATTTCCAGGCCGACTCCAGGGGGATGATGGCCGAACGTCCCAGGCGGCCGGGCCGGAACAAGAACAGCGCCGGTTGCTCTTTGCTGGGGCGCTCCGGGTCCAGGGCCAGATGCACGATCTGGTGGGACAAATCCCCGATCTGCCGAATGCTGTGCCGTATCATCGCCGCACCACCCATCCAAACAGGCGCCGCCACCAGGGCAGCAAGGGCCGACGCTCTTCAATCCGCCCCAGCTGTTTCAACGTGATCCGGTTGCGGGGGATCACCTTGACCACCTTCCAGGCGAAGCCGTTGACCTCCCAGACCTCGCCGATCCGAATGCAGGACTCGCCCTCGATGCGGGCACCAAACAACGCCATGGGCATCACAGCACCCCCAGGGGCACGCCGTCTTGCTGCGGGTAGTCGCGGTGATCAAACAGGGAGCCGTTAATCAGCAGCTTACTGCCGAGCTCCAGACGGGCCGAGAGGACCATTCGATCGCCGCGCTTGATGGCCAGATAGGGCGGGTTGTGGTTGTTCAGGTAGGCGCCAAGGGTTTCTTGACCCTCCGCCGCGGCGGGAGATTCGCCTTCAGGCTCGCCCGTGGCCCGCCCAAAATCCTCGTAGCCCGCCACCAGCGGCGCCAGGGCGCGGACGATGCCACAAACCAGCTTCATTTCGACGCCGGCATCCGTGTCCGGGTAGACGTTTTCGGTGTCTAGGGCCTTCTGCACATCGGCAACGTTTGCCAGCTTCTGGGTCTTCGGCAGGCGTGCCCACGGCGTATCCATCTCCGGGCTTACCTTCCTGATGGCTTCGTGACAAATCTCGGCAATCTGCTCAACAGTCATCGGCTTCCTTTCCTCCCAGGTTATTCGTGACAGGCAATCCCGGCATTGGCCCACATTACCGCCTGCCGGACGTTGGCCAGCGCTTCGGCCCGCTCCAACCCAGCCGGGCAACAGGCGTCAATCTCCCGCGCCAGAGCCTTGCCGGCTTCGCGGATCCGCTGGTAGCGTTCCGTCTGGTCGCCCTTGGGCGGATGATAGGTAAACAGGCTGTCCAGGTTTTCGGCCATGTGGCGCATCCTCTCAGGTGGTTTTCCAGCTGCCCCGCGAACGGCGACGGCTGCCCTTGCCCTCTGGAACGTAGCGATAACCGCGGGCCAGGGTTTCCATGGCGTCATAGCCGTGCATCGCCCAATCGTGGCGCGGCCGGTTTTTCCAGCAACCGTTGTGGTCATCCCACTCCCGACGGAAGTTATCCAGGCACTTGATGCCCTCACTGCAGGCGGCTTCGTCGATCCAGCAGGTCGGCAAAAACTGCCGGGTCTCCTGAATCGCCGTGTACTTGTCGTCGACCATCGGCACCACGACAATGTTTTTCATACCGGCATCCGTCAGGATTTCCTCGATGGTGCGCGGTTTTTCGTCGGCGCTCTTCGAGGACCCCATGCGCCGGTGCCCGGCGTCGTGCGGCAAAAAGTGTTGGCCCCAGATGAAGCCCCGCTGCTGCATTTCCCGCCAGTAGTACAAAACATCATCGTCGGCCCCGCTCATGTAGCCGATAACCCGGTTTTCCATGCCGACACGCTGGTGGAACCAGATGCACATCATGTCGTTCAGACCGAAGTCCCAGGCGCTGTTGACCGGCAGGCCCGGTTCATGGGGCACGTTGGCAATGCGTCCGGCCTGCCTGAGAGCCGTCATCTGCTTGGCCAGATAGGCGCCCTCGATGGAGGCCGCGAACGCTTCTTCCGGATAGCTGGGATGTTCTCGGGTCATATCGTCCTGTAGTTTGCTGCGCTTTTCGGCGTACCAGGCTTTTTGAAACGGGTCGAGCCGAACACCGGTCAGTTGTTCGACCTCGGCAAAATATTTGACCAGATCCGGCGATATCACCACGCCTTCCGGGGAGAGCCGCTTGCGCGGGTCCTCGAACCACGCGAAGAAATGCAGCCGATACTGCAGCTTGTTCGGCTTGCGGCCGGCCTGCTGGCGACGCAGCGCCTCCATGCAGTAATCGTAGAAATAGCCGTCGTTGCCCTCGGCCGTGCTCTCGATAAAGACCAGGTTGCCGGGGTGCACCGTTTCCAGGGTGCCGGTGACAATCTCCCGGGCCTTCTCCGGAAACTTCGCGCACAACTTGCCGAACTCGGAGATATGCACCATCTGGTAGGTGCCGGAGCGCAACGACGTCCCGACTTCCACGCTGGAGCCATTGGCGAACTTGAGCTTCTTGGCGCTGGCCGTGTCGGCAGGACGGGCATGGCGCAACCCCTCGGGCAGGTTGTCATAGGGAAACTGGACCTTCTTCTCGTGAATCTTCTCCACGTCTTCCCGGGTATGGGCGTTGATCCCCACGGAGAAGTGGTCGTTGAACAGCGCCTGGTCCAGTCCGTAAATGCCCAGAAAGGTCGTAAACCCCAGCTGTCGGGCCTTCAAAATCAGGTTGAGATACCACAGGTTGTCAATGAGCTTGTGTTGGGCCGCGTTGGGCCGAAACGGGACCTTTTTGCCGTCCTCGTCTACGCAGTGATACAGGTTATGTAGCCGCCAAAGTTGGTCCGAGAAGCGCTCGACCAACTCAATGCGGCGCTGTTTACTCGTCCTGGCCATCCTTCACCAGGCTGCTACTGCGCTGTGCCACCTCGGCCAACACCGATTCGAGGTCGGAAGAGGGCCCTTCCTTTTCGTCTAGGTTGTAGGCTTGGCGCTCCAGCTGGATCCTTTTATGTTGCACGCCTGCCAGAGCCTGCAGCGCAGACGCCCGTTCGGTCACGGCGATACCGACTTCCTTCTCCACGATCTCGCCTTGGTACTGGGTGATATAGAGCTTGGTCGGGTTGTCCGCCAGTTCGCGCAGCAGTTCTGCCTCCAGCCTGGCCAGGCTTTGGATATCCCGTCGATGGCATTCGATCACCGCCACGCCAACATCTGACGCCTCGTCTACGGCCCGTTTGGGGTCCGCGTTGGGAGTGCGTACTGACCTGCGTACCAGTTTTTCGCGTACCGCCCTGCGGACCTGCTCTCCGAGTTCCCTTTCCCATCCTTCCTTTTTTGCCCTTTTGCGGATGGCTCCGTCCGTGACGTCGAATTTGCGCCCGATTTCGCGCACAGACAACTGATCGGCGCGGTATTCCCGCTCGATGGCTTCCCAGTCGATCTGGTTTCTGCTTCCTGCCATCGTCCATCTCCAAAAACGCAAAAAGCCCGGCAGAGACCTGTGAAGGCCTGCCGGGCTCCCGGTCGCACCCGAAGGGGACCGTGAATCACCAGTAGTTCAGTCGTTCATCAACCTGTTGTTGCTCCTCCCCCCTGTTCAGCCCCTCGTCGGGGGGAGGTCTTACCGTCGCGTCGTCGTATCGGCGGAGAGCCCGAAAGCCACCGGTTCGTTTCGCCCGTCAGGATGGCTGTCTCCTGCGGGTCCGGTTGCGGCCTCTTTCGGAAGGTGGCGCAACCCCATGCCTTGCCCTGTACCCGCCTCTGTGGATATCTAAAACTCAAGCGCGATTTGCGGCTGTTTGTCGACCCCGCCGCAGTTTAGGTGCAGCTTAACGGTGATGGTGCCAGAAAACGTCTCGCCGGCCATGTCCACGGCTTTTGGAACGACTTCGCGAACCTTTTCGCAGGTCCTGGAAATCAGCTTCTGAACGTGGCGTTCCGTGCTTTCCTTCACCGGGCCTCCCTCGCGTTGAACAAAAATGCTTAGTCACCGGCAATCTGCCACGAACTGAGGCGGATTGCAAGAGGTTTTGCACGGCACATCCTCCTCCTGCGGCACATCCAGGCCCCACACGTCCCAACCGGGATAACGCCCTCGGGCGAACAACTCGATGCGCGGCAAATCCCCCAGCAGCCGGACAATGCGGTCTCGCGTTTCATCCGGCTTCTGGCTATGCCGTCCGACGGGCGAGTCCAACACCGAATGCACCCCCGCATCAATCCGCTTGGGCTTGCCCTTGGTCCCCAACAGCACCAGTTCGGCGTTGGCCCGGGTCCAGTTGCCCATCCCCCAGAACCAGGACGGCACGATCCGGTTGCGCTTGACCCAGGTGAAGGCGACGGTCTTAAACTCGAAGCCCCAGGCGGCCATCACCTCCAGAGCCAGCGGCAGTTGCGGCATGGTGGCCCAGAGAAACAGTGCGCAGTCCTCGGCGGCCAGGTCGTTCACCGGCAAAGACCGAATCCACACGGCGCTCTGCGTCGGGTATTTGTGCCCGGCGCCCCGGTTGCCGGCGTTGGCTTTGTCCCGATAGGCCCAGGGCGGATCGGCGTAGATGATGCCGTATCGACGGGATGGGAGGAGGGTCATTGCACGGCCCTCCAAACAGCCAGGCGATCCGCCTCAAACATCCGGGCACGCTCCCGTCTTGCCATCAATTTGCAAGCCAATCGACGGAAGGTAGTTAAAACCTCTGGAGATACCCATCGTTTCGTATTTTCAAGGTGACGCTCCCACCTCTCGATACAGGCATCTCCGCCCATGGCCGCGGCACCGATATCGTACACCATCCGTTCATCATCCCAGAATTCCACCGCGTCCCGCGAAATCCGAACCTCAATCACCGGCCATCTCCTCAAAGCGCTGATAGTCTCCCAGCCACACAAAAGGCAATGATACGTTGCGCGGACCATTGCGCTGCTTTTCGATGATGATTTCAGCTCGCATCTGGTGTGCCTTGGTACTGTGCTCGTGATTTTCGACACCATCTCGGCACAGTTGACATTCCGCCGCCTCGCGATAGGGGAACAGGATCACGTCCGCATCCTGTTCAATCTCCCCAGAGTCGCGCAGATCCGACATGACCGGGCGGCTGTCCTTCCGGTTCATGACGCCGCGATTCAGCTGGCACAGGACAATCACCGGCACGTTCAGTTCTCTGGCCAACTGCTTCAATCCTCTGGACAACTCGCCAACCTCCCGAGTTCGGCTTTCGTTTTTGCGATTCTCGGTCTTCATCAGGGTCATATAGTCCACCATGACCACATCCAGGCCATGCTGCAGCTTGTACTGGCGTGCGCGGCTTTTCAGTTCGGCCAGCGTCAGCGCCGGACTATCATCGATGCCGATGTTACAGCGACCTATCTTCCCCACACCAGTTGTCATGGCTTGCCAATCACTGTCAGCAAACTCCCCGTTGCGGATCCTGGAAAGCCCCACTCTGCTATGGCTCGCGATCATGCGGTCCATAACCTGCTCGGCCGACATCTCCAGAGAAAACATCAGCGCCTTGCTGCCTTTGCCGGCCATGTTCTCAATCACGTTCATGGCAAAGGCGCTTTTGCCCATGGATGGCCGCCCAGCGATCACGATCATGTCCCCACTGTGGGCACCACCGGTCAAGCTGTTGAGGCCACGATATCCCCAATCCAACCCCAGCACCTTGCCGCGGTTATTGTATCGCAGTTCAAGGCGGTCCAATGCTTTCAGGGCCAGGGTTTTAACATCTCGGATTTCCTGCGTACTGGCGGTCGCCAACTCCAACAGGGTGCGTTCGGCCAGGTCGTACAGCTCGTCGGCAGTCAGAACGTCAGCCTGGCTACGCACCTCTGACAGAGCGTTATACAGCCGGGCCTTTCTGGCCAACTCCTTAAGCTGCCGACAGTACCCGGGCAGGAAGTTGGGCAAAAACTCGCCCCCCATCCACTCCGACAGCTCCACCGGCGTAACCGTTCCGGCCAGAGCCGTGGACGCGATTACCAGATCCGCATCAGGGTTGTCCAACAGGTAGCGGTACACGGTCCGATATTTTTCGCCCAGAAAGTCCCGCTCCTGCAATTGGGCTTCCACCGTATGGCGCTCTTCCGGGAATACCAGCAGGCACCCCAGGATAGACCGCTGCAGCTCTCCGGCGTCAGTTCCCGCAGAGGTGTTGCTCATACCGCCTCCTTGTTTTCTCAAACACTTCCAACTCTTCCGCTGTCACATACGGCCGCCTTGGTTTCTCCGCCTCGTTCGCAGGCGGATCTTTCCGAACCCGCTGCATCCACTTGACCAGCTCGACATGAGGGTCCGCCCGTGGTGGTTTGCCCAGGAAATGCAGCACAAACTTTTCCGCCTCGATATCGTAAACCGGGGCGACGTGGGGCAGCAGCTGCAAAATCTTCGTCTTGCGCTCAGCACAGGCTTTGCGCAACACATTTTCCGCATTCGAATTTTGTTGCTGTTGCTGGTGGTCTTGGCCGGGGCAAGGGGCCTCCCCTTCTGGATCTACTACCACTGCCTGTTGATCTGCTGCAGCAGTAGAATCAGGAATCAGAGAATCAGGAATCAGAGAATCAGGAATCAGAGAATCAGGAATCAGAGAATCAGCCCGAGCAGTACGGTGCTTTTCCCGTACTGCTCCAGTAATTTCTCGACATTCTGTAACACATGGAATTTCTGACGGTCTTTCATTCTTGTGCGGGTTCTGGTGTTTCACAAAGTTGGGAATCTGAATAAACCGCCCCCCCGTCTTGGGATCCTCGTACCGGACAATAAACCGAGCAGTACATAACTGCTCCAGTAATTTCTCGATATTACTGGAGTCGTACGGAAGGATTTCGGCCTTGATTCTTTTTGGCCTGTCTTCCAGGCGACCTTCCTTGTCGGCCATGCACCAGAGCCCGATAAAAAGGAGTCGCGCAAGGGGGTCGATTTCCCCCAGAGCCTCATTTTTGAAAAAGCCCGGCTTGATGTTCCTAGCCCTCATCGGTCGCCCCCTTCCCTTGCCGGCGTCCTCCAGAACGCAAAAAAGCCCCGTGTTGTCCCCGCAGAGAGAGTGTTGAGTGTCGACGTCAACAGATTCCGGCGCAGGAGTACAACACGGGGCCGCTCTGAACGCCTGGATACAGGCGTAGCTTTCCCGAGAGTATGCGTATGTGGTTGGGAGGGTACTCCTGCACCCAAAATCTGAACGTCGACCCCGCAAGAATACCGACTTTGCCGTTTTTTTACAACCGAAAACGCGTTCATTTCTTCACCGCCTCCACTTCCACTTCGCCATAAACATCCACGCTGCCATCTGGAAGATGCAGCCACAGCCGGTTTGATAACGCATCGCGCTCCAGGACCCGGCAGGGACGTCCTGAAAATGGCCCGCGCAACGGTTTGACATAGCGTTCGGTCATGCCCTCTTCCCTGGCTAGATAGCGGCGCTCCCGGGCCGCTTGTTTGGCCTCCCGCCAGCCGCCAAACCGGGCCAGAACCGTCGACAGGCTGTAGGGCGCCGTCCGTTGAAATTCCCTGCAGGTCCGGGCATAGTCCACCCACGGCAACAGCTCGTCGGCGGAAATTCTGACCCCAGCCCGCCGTCGGTTGGTCTCGGTTCGGGATGGATGCCCGACGCCTCGGCATTCTGGCAGCATTTGCCTCCGGTCCGTTGGAAACAGGTGCGACAGTCCGAAGCGCTGTACCAGCCGACGGAAATGGGAAATATGAAATCCTAGGTACTCGGCCGCCATGCGGCGGCTGCAGCCTATTGAGGCGTAGTGCTCCACTGCCGCCCGAAACGATCCGTATTCCTGACGCACCTGCTGTAGGGTCATGGTCCTGGCCTCTCGTTACAGAAATCTATTTTTTAGAACGTAAAAATATATTTTCCACGTGGAAACTATATTTTTTTAACTTTTGCTATTGCTGATCATCGGTCTCGCCACCGTCGCTAACCCTATGCTTATCCCTTTTTATGCAAGGTTTGGCACGAGCAGCAAACCAAGCGAAGAACTTGTCAGCCGGATATAGGACTTTTCGCCCAACACGAAAGCGACCATCAGGTCCCTTGCCAAGGCAATCCAGGTTTGCCATGGTCCGCGGGTGAACGGTTCCCCACGTCGCTGCATGCAGATCCACACGATCCCGAACCACAAAGGGGCGGTTTCAATTGCGGAGCATTTCTTCCGGGTCCAGAAATTTCGAATTTGCTTTTTTCATGTCGCCTCCTTCAAAAGGGTCCATCTAGAAGGGAATGTCGTCATCGGGGTTAAAGGGCGGTTCTTCGTATTGGCCCTGCTGTGGGCGTTCCTGTCTGGGCTCACGGCGTTGCGCACCTCCGCCCCCGCTGTTTTCGTCCCCGGCCCGGCCGAGCATCCGCATCTGATCGGCGACGATTTCCGTGACGTAGCGTTTGTTGCCATCCTTGTCATCGTAGGAGCGGGTCTGAATGCGGCCTTCAATGTAGACCTGCTTGCCTTTTTGCAGGTACTTGCCGCATTTTTCCGCCAACTGCCGCCAGGCGACAATGTTGTGCCACTCCGTTTTTTCTTGGGACTGGCCCTCCCGATCCTTGTAGCGTTCGGTAGTGGCCAGGCTGAAGTTGGCGACGGCAGTACCCGATGCGGTGTACCGCAGTTCAGGATCTTTTCCAAGGTTTCCAACTAGCAACACTTTATTTACGCTCATAGGTACTTATCCTTTTAAAGTTAATTCTATTTCGAGGTTTAAGCTACGGCATCCTCGATAAAAATGGTGGTTCTTGGCCGGTCGGAAAATTCCTTGGAGGCGAAGACCTGCACCACGCAACAATCATCCTCCCAGGCCAAACCGTTGAGGCAGTCAAATATCCATTTCTGCAGGTTGTCCACGTCAGGCTTGTTGGTGTGAAGCAGTGGGGCGGAGCCTTTGAGTTTTCCGGCATTCTTGCCCGTACCATAATGGCTCTTGGGACGGGGCAGAAAGAATTGCGCCGACACCTTGACGGGGCGCCGGAGCGGTTCCCATCCTGGCGGGAACTGTTGTTTGGCTTCCCACAGCCAGCGACCTTCCTCGCTTTCCTGCGGGTTATAGGTCTGCACAAACTTGCCGCGACGGGCAAAGCGGGGGCGTTTCTTGGCAATCGGAGCTCCGGGAACCGTTATCGCAAGAAGGATGGCGCTCATGCCTCACCCTCCATGCAGTCCTCGAAGAGGAACCGATAATCCGCTGGAATTTGAGCAAACACCTCGTCCGCCAAATGCCGCATCTCCCGCAATGCGCGAGGGCTGGACCGCAGGGTGAAAAAGTTTCTCAGGCTGCGGGCGTTGATGGTCCAGATCAAGCTGGTTCGGAACGCCTCCGGTAGTCCGTATTTGGCCACGTCGTTGCTCAGTCCCTCATGCAGCAGACCGGCCACGCCACACAGTTGGCGGCAATTGAGAAAGTCGATCTCCTCGCTACCGCTTTCGTGCAGAAACCGTCTCATCCCGCACCGGTCCGTGCCGCAGTCGATCCCGTCCTCGCACCGGGCGTCCTTAATCTCCTGCATGGTATATCTGGTCGATTTGACCGACGGTGACGCGATACGGTGCCGTGCAAACTCTTGGAGGGCGGCCCGCGAAAGCTGATCAATATCAAAAACGAACACCAGATGCTCCAGGGTCGACGTGTGACCCTGCGCGATAATGCGACGGATCAGATCCTGGTCATTGGGGCCAATGGCCATATCGGAATCGCTGCGGGCCTCGCTGTTGTGGCAACGGCGGATGGCTTTGATCATGCAAATGTGACTCGTATGGTCCAGCAGTTCGACTTTCATGCTGACGTGTCTCCTGATAGTTTTGTCTTTTTAAATTCGCTTTAAGTCTCGTTGTTCGCATGATTTACACACGACGCCAGGCAAAGTCCTTTTTTGGCAAGTGCGGCCTTGATATGGAACATGTTTCTTCTTTTTAAAACTGGCGCCAGTTGTTCTTCAGAAAATGCGAGGAGTGTATCGAGGTTGGCTATTTTCGCTCTTTTTAGGCCACTCAAAACACTACTGTCGAATTGCACGTCCTTAAAAGGTAACTCCATAACTTTATAACCGCTACTTTCAAGAAACTTGCTTGCCAGTTCAATTAATGCGTTATGCTCTCGTCCCGATGTTCTCATATTGTTTTCCTTCTGTATGTCCAATACTTCGCCGATCTCAGTAATAAGGTTACTCTGATCCTGTGTCGTGCATTCGATGTACGGCAGAGCCTCTTTCAATAACTGTTCAAGGGTTTCGATCCTCGTTGCAGCCTCTTTGCAGATCGGCGGCAGGAAACCTGAAAAGTCTCTTGTCCCGTATATACCGTTGGGTCCAATTTGGTATATTCCCCTCAGCCTGTCTGTTAATTTTTCTGTCATCGTGCCTACCTCCAGGAGTATGCTCAGACTTTACCCATCAGCCTTGCCGCCATGGCATCCATGCGATAAATAATTATCTTCCTTTGTGATTCAGTGATCTGTGCCACAATCTCGTCAGGGATCGCATTCCAGAAGTTGAAGATGTTGTTGAACGCAGTCAACACGCTTCGATGCGTGTCTGCACCCTCTGCGATTGCGTCTACTATGTCATCAAGGCTAATATCAACATCGACTTCGGTTTCCACATTTATATACTTCGTCACTTTCATAATGCCCTCAAGTTTGTGGCCAACCAACCACTTAACCCCGGATAAAGTTCCACCGGCTCCACATCCACATTCAGCGGCTTGGCCCTCTCGAAAACGCACTGAACGTCCGAACTGGCCAACAGCCGGCCAACCTTCAACTTCACAGCACGGTAGCCATGGCGGCGAAGCGTGGCGTATTCCTTCGGCGTGAACCAGCGCCGAAGCTGTTGCAGGGTTCGGCAGGCGCTGCCCATTACCATGCCGTAGATGCCCAGATGGTCCACCCTCCCGAATTCCTCGTACCACGGCAATAGGCGCTGCAAATCCTCCCGGTCTTCCACCCACACCATGGAAAAACCGGGCTTCCAGGGGCCGCGCCCGTCTCGGTCCTGCACTCGGTAGACGATGGGATTTTCTTTCATTACCGGACCTCGCTCTATCCTTGTAGGTGAAAACATTTCTACTTCTTTGGCGTTTTCAATAATAAGATACAATTTTGCTTTTGCTCTCTGTTCAAGCGCCGTCGCCTTTCTGCTTTCATGCAGTGCGGCCCCGGCTATTGCTTTTTATGTTATTGGCGATGATGTTGAACGTTTGTTATTTTTGTATTTTTCTAAAAGTTCAATATCGTAGTATCCCTCCAATCCAAACTTTCTTCATCCTTTCACGAACAACTTCATCATCAAGGCCAAAGAATTCGACAAACGACTCAAATTCCTTAATCGTGCAAGGAAATTTTAGTGCTGGCTTTGTCAAATCATTTTTGGGATGCATGCTTATTGCCGCTATTTCATCAGGCGTAAGCAGTTTCAGAATGTCTTCAGGGGGGAGAACAACATAAATCCCGTCCGCTTTTAATGTCAGTCCATCGTCTTGGCTGAGGATATCGCCAAGCAGATTAACAGCATGTTCGTATCCAATTTTACCCACCTTCGCCTCCTTCTGGACGCCTTCAACTACTACCCATGGCAAATCGTCATGAGTACTGCCATCAAGAAGGCGCCCAGCTTTCTTTTTGCCGACGCGAGCCATATACGGGCCCTTATAATCAGCCTGACCACAAACCTCAACGTACTCAACAAAAGCGTCCGATTGCTGCACCGCGGTTTCATGCGCCGGATGGAACTCCGAGACCCATTCGCCCCATTGTTTCCAAAAGAGGCTCGTCAGCAAAATCTGTGGTGATACTCAGGTTCCGGCAATTTGCCAAGTTCATGATATAGCGCGATTTCCAGGCATTTCAGGGTCTTAAAACCGTAGGCTTTTCTCATAGTGAGTTTTGCCTT